>Ga0208157_1000094_pt1 | contig 59219 bp, 39 predicted proteins | sample 5_EtaG_FD_184077 | JGI IMG/M metagenome (GOLD analysis project Ga0208157, IMG submission 184077) | Marine viral communities from the Subarctic Pacific Ocean - 5_ETSP_OMZ_AT15132 metaG (SPAdes) (version 2) | ecosystem: Environmental > Aquatic > Marine > Oceanic | place: Pacific Ocean | collected...
TGTTTTCCGGAACTACAATTTCTTCTTTTACTTTTCTGGTCAGTGTTCTCCAAAACTCTAACTGAATGTGCTTTGTGGCGTCATGACGAAAACCATCCAATTCATATTCTTGAACCCAGAATAGTGCTGAATCTGTCATGGTTTCTATTACTTCAGGATCTGAAAAGTCCAGCGAAGGCATGAAAGTATCAAACCAAGTTGTTAGACGTTGCTCATCCCATAATTCCGTATTCATTCTTCCGTCGGGCAGATACAGATCAGTTGCCCATTCAGGATTTCTTTGATAAACCGGATGATTTTTGTGAACGTGATTGGCTACATAATCAAGAATCACTGCCATTCCGTTTTCATGGGCTACGCTAAGTAATTCTTTAAACTCTTCTGATGTTCCGAATCGATCGTCGATCTTAGAAGATGAGATTGGCCAGTATCCGTGATAACCCGAAAATTTAGTTTTTACACCTCCTTTGTCCCATAATCCCCATGCGTCTTCCGGATTTTGAGAAATGGGTGAAAGCCAAAGCGCATTTACATTGATCTTTTCAAAATATCCATCTTTGATCTTTTGTGTAATTCCGGCAAGATCTCCACCATAATAATTAGCTTTAGGATGGATATCAGGATCGTCAACTTTTCTGGTGTTTGATGGATTTCCATCTTTGAAGCGGTCAATAAGAACAAAATACATGTTCCAGGCTCTTACGTCCTTTCGGGTAAGACTTTCAGAACCTTCCAGGACTTTGCCGTTTTCCAAAGGAATAAGCACATCGTTTGAGATTCCATTTTCATTAAAAGTCCATGCGCGAATATGCGTTCTCCCTTCAAGATCAGAATTCTCCGGTAAATACACTCTGATAATATCATCCTTAAATTCTGTTTTCAGCTGATGATTTTCCCAAAGAGCGATTACGTTTTCAGCTTCTCCTGATTGCAGATACACTCGTTCGTCTGAAAAATCATATGTATCTAATTTCGGCTTTTCAGCATCAGTATTACCAACTATAAGCAGATTATTAAATCCGCCCATCCCATTTGAAACAGTTTCTGAATTAGATGGATCTTTCATTTCATCTCCATCAACCACATACAGATACTGATATAAACCTTCGTTCACCAACATGCTGAAAGTCCACGCGCCATTTTCCTTTTTGAAATCCGAAGCATTAGGATTCCAGGCATTCATCTCTCCTTTTATCTGTACAAGATCATAACCTTTATCCTCTAAACTAAAAGTAACTTCCTGTTTTGAAGTCTTTTTTAACAGTATATCGTAAGAAACATCGCCGTCATGAAAAGAAATGATATCAAGTTTTCCTGAGATATCACCTTTCAAAACTAATTCTGAATTGTCATCAGTCAAATAATACGTGATAGAAGAAGGTGTAGAAATATCATCGATTGCTGATGGATCCATGAAATAGTCTTCCATGATCACAACCGTGGAATCATATCCTAAAGTAATTGGAGATCCCAATCCAACGATCTGATCTCCGTAATTGATATTACTTTCTGAGGAGCATCCCCAAATCAAAAACAGTACTAATAACCCGGTTAATTTCCTCATGCTATGCTTTCTAAATTATTTTAGTAATGTCATTTTCTGAACCTGCACTGTATTTCCGGCTGTAAATCGGGTGAAATAAACCCCACTTGAAAGTGAAGACGCATCGAATGTTAATGTATGTGTCCCAACAGATTTCTTACCATCAAAAAGCGTGGCGACTTTTCTTCCAAGTATGTCAAACACTTCCAGTTTAACTACTCCCGTCTTCGCAACATCAAACTTGATGTTTGTAGATGGATTGAATGGATTTGGGTAGTTGTTGTAAAGCTTAAATGATTCAGGACCTTCGCTTGGCAACTCTTCAGTTGAAGTAGCTATTCCCATTTCAGGTGCATCAAATTGCTTAGTTGTATATACCTTAAATTCTCCCGGTTCTAGCTTAATTGCTTGTTCGGAATCCGTTACTTCGTACTCTGATCCTTCAAAATAATCGTACCAAGTTCCAAGTTGCGGGAAATCCCCAGTTGTTGTGATTGCAGTGACATCAAAATTTCCTACAACGACCACATCCGTATCAGAGTGTTCCAAAATTATTCGCTTAATGCGATTGGAAAGTGCATACGTAGTGCTTTCCGGTTCAGTAAACGCCGGACTGCTGTTACGAAGATTGATGAGAGCTGCCCATGTTTTGTATAGTTTAACTCTTTCCGTTCCTTTGGTATTCCAATAGTCCCATCGAATTGGCTTATTTGCAACTCTACCAGGAGCACTAGCCGGACAATCTTCAGAATCATTCAAACATTGTTCTCCATTGTCTCCGTATCCATATCCAACTTCACCAAACTGCCATATCATTTTGGGGCCAGGAAGTGTAAAGAAAAAAGCACCGGCAAGTTTTTGTCTTCCAAGAGCTGTGTTCAGATTTCTTATGTTGTAATCCCCGGATGAATTCCCAAAGCTGATATTCTTGAACATCAACCATTGCTCATCATGACTCTCCATGTAACCGATCAATCTTTCTTCCTGAAATCCTCTTGATTCAGAAAGCACTCCATATAAGTTTGAGTTTGTTATGTACCCCATCGTTGCTTCATTGTATGGATGGTTCATCTTTCCCCATAGCATGATTCCCTTTCCTTCATCAACACGGTAATCAGCCCATTGCTTTTCTTCATTCGAAGTTCCTAAATGTTCAAAGATCACGTAAAAATCCGGATCAGCAGCCCATTGATAATCTGCGTATTTCTTTAAAAGATCGACTCTGTCTTGTTGATATGAGCTTGTACATCCATTGCCTGCCGGGCTACAATTCTGTGTAAACCCTTTGGTAAGATCCCATCGGAAACCATCAATATTGTACTCATTGATCCAATGCTCGATCATTTTTTTGTTGTAGTACTGAGTTCCCGAATACTGATGATTGAAGTCATTAAACACATTAAACTCATGTTTAGCTTCCACATTGAAATATGGGTTGCTTCCCACTTCATACATTCTGTACAACGAATTTTGTCCCGTAGCGTGATTCATTACCACATCCAAAATAACCGCTATTCCTCTTTTATGCGCTTCATCAATAAACTCTCTGAATTTATCAGGAGTACCATAATATTTATCCAATGCTAGATGGAAACTTGGGTTATATCCCCAGCTTTCATTTCCGTCAAACTCGCTTACAGGCAATAATTCAATGGCATTAATTCCAAGTCTGTCTACATAGTCCAGAGTGTCTATAAGTGACGAATAGCTGTGATCAGCTAAGAAATCTCTGACTAAAAGTTGGTAAATAACTAAATCTTCTTTTTTGGGTCTCTCATAACCTGTAGCTTCCCATTGGTACGGGGTTTTTCCGGGAAACAGAACACCTACATAGTTTGTGGTTTTTCCGTTTGGATACTCTTTTAAATTTGGAAATATGGATTCAGAAATGAAATTATCATCATTAGGATGAAGTACCAATTCTGAATAAGGATCAGCGATTCTTAAACTCCCATCAATTTCATATTGGAAGCCATATTCTTCTCCCGGAATTAAGCCGGTAATCTCAGTCCAGAACCAAACACTGTCTGCTTTAAGAGAATCTTTTTTCATTTGGTAGTTGAAATCTAATTCCCAATCCGAAAAATCTCCAACTACAAATACTTCCCTCTTACCCGGGGCAAAAAGTGATAAAGTAACAGACGTCCCGTTTTCACCATAGGTAATTCCGTCTTCAAGTCCTGCTGGTCGGGCTTCCATAACTGCGCCATCCGTCACAATTATTGTAACAGAAGTTGAATCCTCTTCACCAGCCCCGTCATCACCTATAAGATCAAACCTATAATTCCCTTCAGATTCCGCTGAAAAAACGTACCTTACTGTATCAGAAACAGAAGCTTGTGCAACTTCAGTACCATTCAGTTTCAAACTTAAATTCAGGTTTCCTGCAGGAGAATTTCCAATCCCTTCGATCTCAATTTCCTCATTTGTTTTAACGATCTTAGACTTTTCTCCCGGATTCAAGAACTGCACAGATACTTCATTCTCAAAAAGTTCAAGAAAAATATCTTCACCTCCTGACGCCCTTCCAACCTTGTCAGGTGCTCCGGCTCCGTCAAGCGTGCCTCTGAAAAGCAATGTTATTTCTTCAGCTTTATCTGCAGCTGAAACATTATAGAATTCTCTTACCGATGACGGATATTTAAATTCCCATTTATCATTTCCAAGAGGTGTGGCTTTCAATTTAGCAGGATAAGATTCCCAACCTGATTGAACATATTTCCAGTCTGATGGACTTGAACTTTTATCAGTAATTAAGCCCGTATGTAAATACACATCTCCTGAAAAACCAGCTAACTCTCCATTTCCTTGAGTTGCATCAAAAGTAAGAGTTAATGTATCGTTCTGAGTTGCAAAAGAGGGTTCAAATGTAACTACCTGAGATAAAGTAATTACAGGTAAAAACAGAAATGCTAAAAATAGTGATGCTGTTGCTAAAAAATTCTTCATAATAAAGTTACTCAGTGGAGTCTCTTAAAATTAATTCTGGTGTATAAACGGTTTGTGAAACTGCTTTTTTCGGATTTTCTAATCTGTCAATTAGATTTTGAGTGGCAAAAAATCCCATATCTCTCATTGGTTGCCGAATCGTTGAAAGCCCCATGTACTCAGCTAGTTCAATATCATCATAACCGATAAGAGGAATACTTTTATTCATATCCTGCATGGCTTTTAAAGCTCCAAATGCCTGAATATCAGAAGCGCAAAAACAAGCCTCTACTTCAGGCTTCATAGTTAGGATCTTAACCATCGCCTCGTATCCTCCTCTTTCAGTAAAACCATCTCTGTAAGTGGAATCTCCGGCTACGATCAATGAAGGCGAAAAAGCTTTTCCTGTTTCTTCATAGGCTCTTCTAAAACCCTTTATTCGGCTTTGGATAGGTTTAGAAGTAATTAAAGCCGAAAGCATTGCTACACGGTCTAAACCGCTGTTTAATAGATATTTTGTTGCTTTATAAGCGCCCTCAGTATTATCAACACTTACAGAATCAAATCCTTCGTAGTATTCATCTATCAAAGTAATTGGAATGTTGTAGCGCTTTAATTGATGCCATTCTTCCTGCTCTAAATGAATTGAAATGAATAAACAACCTTCTGAAGCTCTTCTCTTTAAAACATGCTCTACTTGAGAAAACGTATCCTTACTCGGACTGATATTGAAAATAGTGAGTTCATAATCAAAGCTATTAAGCTTATCCTGAATGCCTCCTAATACTTCCATAAAGAAATAGTTAGAGATCACAGGAACAACAACGGTAATGTTATTGGTTTTTCTGCTTGCAAGACCCTGAGCATTAGCCTGTGGATGGTAACCCACTTCTTCTGCTATCGCCATAACTTTTTTTCGTGTCCGTTCAGAAACACTCTCTCTCCTGTTAAAAACTCTGGAGACAGTAGCTATGCTTACTCCTGCTTTTTCTGCAATATCGTATATAGTTGATGCCAAATTTCTGTATCAGATTAAATACGCAGATGCCGATCAAAGCATCTGCGAAGACTTATTAGAGAAAAATTATTTGATTAAAGTCATTCTCTTTTGACTTACAAAAGAACCAGCTTCAATACGGTAGATATAAATACCTGAAGCAAGGTTGCTTGCATCAAAACTAAGTGTATGGCTACCAGAAGTATACTTTCTGTTATTTAGCAATGTAGCAACACGCTGTCCAAGAACGTTATACACAGTTAGAGACACATCTGCTGCATTTGGCAGGTTGAAACTAATGTTAGTACTTGGGTTAAACGGGTTTGGATAGTTTTGATTTAATCTGAATGATTCTACACCACCAATTACTTCTTCGTTAGAAACAGTATGGTAATCAGGTGGAGTTTCCCATGGAAGATCAGATGCTTTCCACGTTAATTCCGGGAAAGTAAATGATGAAGCCCATGTAACATTACCTTGTGCATCTACTTGTGGTGAAATGTATTGGTAATATCTACGACCGGCATCAAATCCACCGCCATTAACAACCAGAGAACCATCAGCTGAAGTTGGCTCACCATAAGCTATTCTAAAACCAATATGGTTTAGAGTTGGTAATACCAGATCCAGAGTTAGCTCATAAACCATATCTCCATCACCATCAGTAAACTGAAGTCTTTCTTTTTCAGCATCCGAAGTTGTGATAAAGTTCTCACCAGTATCACCAGGAACTGTAATTCCATTTGTTAATGCAAAGAATGGAGTATCTACAAAAAGGTATACTGAATCAGATGCAGGAACAAACGGAGTTGTATGCTGAAGCGCAGGTGACATGTCAATACTGAAAGTAACACTGATAGCACCTGACTCAACATTGTTTGCAGTTAATAATGCTTCCGGTTCTACACCATTATAGAATTCAGAAAGCTTATCCTGATTGTCTTTATTCTCAACGGTAAAGGTTCTGTCAGCACCACCGGTTACTCCGGGCTCTTCCCAACCTGTATTTGCCGATTGAATTCCTTCTAAGAAAAACTCACTTTCAGAGGAATCTCTTCGAGCATCCCACTTAATGTAGTATTTGTATTTCTCTTCGGTTCCTTCAGCTTTTGTGTAAGGCAAGTTGTTTGCTTCATAAGTACCCAACACCTGATTGAAGTTCATTCTATTCTCTCCCCAGCTATTGAATGTACCTCTTACAGATACTGTATCAATACTTGAATTAAATAGATTCAGACCTTCCAAAATTCCAACATTAACTTCGAAGCTAAGTGTAGTATTTACAATTACAGCATCCGTTGGAGGAGTATTATTGAAAAATACCCAGTGTACTGTAGAATCCTGAGCAGGAATAGTTATCGGTCTATCAGGAGTTGATTCCCAGGTTACTGTTCCATCAGCTGCTTCAAAAACAAATTTATAATTTATGGATCCATCAATTGCTGCAGCAGAGTCTTTCTGAGCTCTTACAACACCTTCATAGAATAAATTATCACCCGTTTGTCCACCTTTTTCAAGGAAGTCTCCAGTTCCCCAGTCATTAGTAAAGAATGAACCAGCTCCTCTTACACCTACTTTAAAGGTTTCCGGATCAAATGATCCATCCTGAGCTTGTGCTCCAACATTAACTCTGAAGAAAAGAGAAACACTGTCTTCTTCTGAAGTAAATGGAGCCATTCTGGTTTCATACCAATTCATTGGAGCAACCGTGTCAGAAGCTTGATCAAAATCTAAAGTGAACACTCTGTTATCTCCACTTTCCCATCCACCTGCTGGAAGTTCTGTATCTTTATCCGAACCTAACCAATACTTATAGTTATAAGTATCACCAGCTGCCATATCAAAAGTAACTGACCAATAGTCACCACCTTGATTCTCAGCAACAATATCGGTAGAGTTATTCCAATCAACAGTTTGACCTAAGTATGGATTTCCTGCACCGTTTGGACCTGAAATAGCTCCAAACACGCCAACATAATGGTTTTCCATTACAGTATCAGCTGCAGTTGAAGTATTAACCATGAAAGTAACTTTAACGATGTTCTGAATATCGGTAGAGTCAAACGGCATAACTTGTACATCAGAATTAAATCTGGCAAGTAGTCCTGTTAGATTAAACGCTTCTGTAGGAGCTGGTGCACCGTCATAATAGGATTCATCTCTGTCGATCCTTAATATAAATGTACTATCAGCTGTAGCAACATCTACACTTACTCCTGATGATGTTTGAGCATCAGCCGGCCATGTTTCGCCATCAGCCAAACCAACTGATTCAATTTTCACTAACATACCTTGATATTTGGAATCTACACTAAGATCTGCTTGTGCTATTGTTGCTACAGGAACACTTGAAGCATCTCCTGTACCTAAAATGGTTACAGAACTTGGGGCAATTTGTATTTGCTGTCCAAAAGAACCAATTGTTCCTGTAATTTGAAGAGTATCACCTTTAGTCCAACCTAAAAATGCTGAACTATCCTGATTGTTCGCTCCTCCAACGTCATCATAAAATACGTTTATACCTCCGGTTGTATCCTGAACAAAAAATTGTCCATCATTAAAACCGTAGTCTGGCGTATTCATGATACCTACGATCGTAACTTCCTGGCCATCCATGCCACGTGCGTCACGTATTTTTGTTACCTGAGCCATAGATGTAGCAGAGATCCCGAAGACCATCAGCAAACATGTTAGCACAAGTTTAGTAGCTTTATTCATCATGTACCTTGTTTTGTTGTTATTGTTTAGTAGTATTAAAAATAAATCTGAAGGCTAAGTTTGTTAACGTCGCCTAAGTATTCATATCCGTGATATGCGTAGTTAAATCCAAGTTTTAAAGAACTGTCTACCTGATATTTAACCCCTATCCCGGCATTGAATGTCTCTTTGCTGTTGTTTTGACCGATATAAGGAACTCCTCCTCTAAGAAATACCGTATCATTTAACAGCGAAATTTCTCCTCCCACACTAATGCTCTGCACATTATTTGATGGATTATTACCATCAATAGTCAATGTTGCTCTGATATCGTCACTTGTGTAAGCATCCCAGGCAAAACCAACTCTCAGCATTAATGGTAAATCATATTCTCTGGTAGCTAAATTACAATCAGTATCACCATTTCCGGAGCTACTATCATCCAGATCACATTCTGTGATCAATCCATTTCCAGTTAGCTGCATTTTTGAACCAATATTTGTAACACTTACCCCAAATCGGATATCATCAAATGGAGTGATAAATAAGGTACCAACATCAAAGGCCAGACCTGAAGCTGATACATCTTCAATTTGTTCGTGCAGGAATTTTATAGTCCCACCCACCGATAATTTATCTGTTAGTTTTTGTGCGTAAGAACCCCCAACTGAAACTGAATATGCCCCAAAAGTTCTCCCGGTTTTGCCTTGAGCTTGCTCGGTAGTTTCTTCAAACTCACCATAGTTCATTGCTAATACATGAATTCCGGCTACCCCTTTTTTTGTTGGTAAACCGATTCCTACGTAACTATGGGTAAAATCCAAATAGTAGTCGGTGAACTCGATCTGTATTTCCTGACCGTTTAATTCTGCCAAACCTGCCGGATTTAATACCATTGCAGAAGGATCATTTACGATGGCTGCAAACGCAGATATCGCAGAAGACCTGGCACCAACCGGCATTTCTAAAAAATTACTTGCCGTTGTACCTACTTTTGAAATTTGTGCAAAACTACTGTTCCCAATCCCTGACAACAATACAACTAAACCAGTGTAGAATATTTTTCTCATAGCATTCATTATTTGATCACCGCAAATTTACCGGTTTTGTTTCCTACACCGTTAGCTTCCACATGATATATGTAAATTCCGTATGCGATTTCCAGATTATCTTTAGTTAACAGATCCCATATATAGGTTCCTCCGTTATCTCCCTGAACATTTCTTGAGGTCACCTCGATTTCTCTCACTAAAACTCCCGCTGAAGTAAATATCTTTAGATTTGAAGGAACCGGTAAACCAGTAAAATGGATCTCCCTGTTTTGTTGTCTGCTACCTCCTGCTGCTTCCTGTTCATAGATACTGGAAACTTTATATGGATTAGGTATAACTAAAATATCATCCAAAGCACTTTTTGCAGAATCTGCATCAACTTTTGGAAGATTCTCAGGGTCCATTCTGAATTGGAAGCGATCGTTTCTGGAAAAAGGCTTGGTAGTAAATACTTCTAAAGTATCACCAAATTCAGGATTTCGAGTCGCTAATATATTATTAGAAATCAGTGTCCTTAATTCAAAACGATAAGTTAGAGTATCTTGAAACTCTCGAGCATCTTCAATTACATAAACTAAATCTGAACATTGACCAGTAATACTTGAAACTGAAGAAAATACACCTTGTTGAGGGGCTTGGTATACTGAATCAGGTTGCTGTGGATCCCTAGGAGCATTATTACCAGAAGGATCACATGACTGAGCTCTAATAGTAGCTCCATCTCTGTTTAAATCAAAGTATGCAAAATCAACCTCTTCATTTGTGTAAATATTGAAGACTTTAAAATTAGTATCTATTGATGGAGCTGTAAGAAAAATTCCTGTACCTACTTCAACTTCCCTCTCAGTTGATCTTCCGAAACCTATATTTTCACCTATTACAATTCGGTAATCGGAAACTTTCGAAACACCTTGAGTTGCAAAAAAGTACTCGTGCGGTTTTGGATTTCCTGTCTCATTCCAGCCTGACCTTGACTCATTCACTCCAAAAGACTCAATATTGGTAAGCGAAACTGAAAAACCTTCCGTAATAGGGTTATTCCCTCCGTTTACATTTGGAGAACGTGCAATTAATGTATCATTAGCTCCTTCCGTAACATTTCGAAGAGTAAAATTTTCTGTTCTCAAAGTATCCGGATCAGAACCACCATCGATAAGTGTATCTTCAAATGTAATTTCATATAAGTTATCAGCCTTTAATTCATACGGATCAATAATATCTACTGTTACTGTACCTCCCGGAGAACCCTGAACAATTGTAGCTTGTGGCTTATCAGGAGCTATATAACCCGCTTGTGAACGTGACGGACGAACCTGAACTACATTTACACCATAAGTGATCGATCCATCCGGACCCTGACTGATTTGAATAGGAGATTCCGAAGGTGAAATTCCCGCAGGAACATATCCAAAATCAAATCCTGTTACTGCGTAATAGTAGGTCTTACCATTTACAACATCTGTATCTACATATGATCTGCGGAGTCCACTATCATTACCCAAGTCAAATTTAACACCATTTACATCAACCGGATGCAATCCCTGGATACCGTTATTTTTATCGAAAATGGCTATATCGCTATAATAAGTTGCGTTTCCATAAGCGTCAGTAACATTAAAAATGTCTTCAAACGATGGATCGGTTGATCTGTAAACTTTATAACCTTCAAAATCAAAACCATTTCCTGAAATGTTATTCAAATATCGGTCGAATGAAGACTCTGAATTTGTTTCCCAATACAAAGTTACTTTACCATCTCCCGGAACAGCTGTTAAAACCGGTGGGTCAGGTGCTACTGCGAATTGATAATCTGCTTCATATGCAACACGTGCCTGATCTAAATTATCATTAAGCTGAGCTCTGTCCTGAGCGGCGGTCCCTGTTGGAGAAGTTGAAGCTGCTGCAGATACCGCAACTGCAAAACTTTGAGATTCACCAACTCTAAGAGGGAACAAACCTGAAGAAACATAGATATCCTGATCAGTGCCCGGATCTCCAACTACATCAAATTCACCCGGTATCAAATAGTTAAACCAAATATCAGAGTCTAAACTAACTTGAAGTGCTCCCGCTGAAAATATTATAGCTCTTGAAACCCCGATAAGATCAGTTTCACTAACATCTGTTTTATCAATATTAGGTTCTCCGGGGAAATTAGAACCTGCTCCTGAAGTCGCTTTTCCATCTCCTTGTCCATCACTTGGGGAGTCAGAATCACCTTCTATTCCAACGTCATCAAAATTTTCATTCCAATCATTATCATTATCGAAGGAATCTCCTCGACCTTCATCAATCATTGGAGCACTGGTAAAATGATTTTGGAATCTTCCATCATACGTATCATTAACCAGATCTTCAAAATCTTGATCAGATGACATTCTGTTTCTGATTTCCTGATTGGATACGATCAAGCCTTGCTGGAGACTGTCTCCATCATTGAAGTATAAATAATTAATGAATCTTACCGGCTTGGTAATCGAAACTCCATTAACAAAAGTAGTTTTCTCCAGATGGTTTGGCGTATTTTCATCGATCAATCCATCGAAATCATTATCCAGCCCATCAATATGAACTCCAAAGTTTGGGTCTGAAAGAGGCAGTGTTTCTTCCTGAACAGTAAAAGATGCACCTAAATTATACGTGATTCCCTGAGATTCAAATGCATTTCCATCATATTCTTTAATGATTCTGGTACCATTCTCATCGATCAATACAATTTTATCCCCAATATTTATAGTTCTGGAATCAAAGTCTGTAGCTATAAATTCCCGAACTACTGTATCTCTGAGCGTTTCACTTGAATAAAACCCTCCATTTGATTCTAGCAATAAACTAAAAAGATCTGCATTGTCCGGATCATAAAACTGAGCATTTTCTACATCGTAAGTATCACTATCACCATCATTGTCAATACCATCGCCTGCATTTCCGGGAGTCTCCAGAAAACTAAGTCCCATTTCACCTATGGGTAATCCATCGAATGAAGATGGTGCATTGCTTCGGTCTGTATCCGTCAAATATGCAATCGCTCTAAGGTTATCAAATACGGGCTGGTCTGTTGGTCCACCTCCGGCAACGAAATCTGCAATCCAAAGTCCGAATGACATTCTCGGATAATCATAACTTCCATCATTAGTTATTTCAAAAATGTTAAAGTGTACAGAGTTGATCAGGATTTGAGACCAAGCTAATACTCTTGTATCCATAACTATTGCTAAACCACCTCTTGTAGGGTCTGTATCATCAGGTCTGAATGCTCCGGTATTACTATAACGTGTATATCTGTCATCTCCGGCTTTGTAATAAAACTCTATATCAGCGTTAAATTGATCGCGACCAAAGAAACCATTCCATGAGCCTGCCCATCCATCTCCTCCATCCTTAAACTTATCCGGCCAGGAATCAGGCCAAGTATTACCGAGTGGAGAACCTGGACCTCTGTCACTTCTTGCTAATTCTTTAGAATCGTCTCTGGAATACCCTTCTATCGGATTGAGAGACCAGTTCTGACTACCATCTCGGTTTGTTTTGAACGATGCTACATCAACTAGCTGTAGAACATCAGAACTGTTTTGAGCTTCTACTTCTGTTCCAAAGTGAACACTCATGAAGTACATATATTCACGGTTTGTATTTCTTGGAAATTCAAAGATCAGCTCATCTAAACTGGTACTATTTCTACGCCCTGCATGTCCGGTATTGAAATAAGATGCTCTTAATCGGTTGGCATCCATCGTAGACTTTTTTCTGTCTTCAAAAGAAGATCTTTCATCACTTGGAGTATAATCCTGAGCCGCTAAAATTACAGGGATCATCGATACCGTAAGAAAAATGAATAAGCCTTTAATATTAAATGTGTTTTTATTCATTGTTTAAAAAGAGATTGAAAGTCCTAGTTGAATTCTTCTTGGTTCTGCATAGAAAGTCGGATTGGAATAAAATCCGGGATCGGCAGAACTAACAGTGTTTATTGGTAAAGGAGCCGTTGCCTCTCCTGAATCTCCATATACACTATTAATTACTTTGCTGTCGAGCAGGTTATAAATATTCAGAAAAAGCTCCATACTGGAACCGTTTGGTAAATTGAAGTTCTTATATGTATTAAGATCCACAGTTAGACGCGTCGGTAGACGTGAAGTGTTTCTAAGATCTCTTGTACTCGCTCCAACACCAATTTCCACACCCGGGATGTCTGTTTGTGGAGTATATGGCGTACCTGTACTGAATCTGGTTACCAAGTTAGCTCCCCAATTATTTCCGGAATAAAACATTGAACCATTTACTATATGAGTTCTGTCCCAATTGAGAGGCTGTATCAACTTAGTTGTTGATGAAGTTTGATTAGTTGAATCAATTTGAGTTCCTGCATTAACAATATCAAAATACTCTGAATTAGGATCTGAGTTACTTCCTTCAACCGAACTGAATGTGTAATCCAGACCAAAATTAAAACGTTGACTTACAAATTGGTTGAACGCGAATGTGAATCCAATGGATTTTGAAAAATCTCTGTTAAAATAAATACCATAGTTTGTAGATGCTGCTCCAGTAACCTGAGGTCTACTTGAAACATAATCTCTGGTGTCTTTATAATAACCGGTAAGCTCAATTGCTGTCCCATCAAAAATTTCCTGCTTTAAACCTAATTCGTACTGAGTAGATCTTTCCGGTTTCAGATCCGGATTTCCGAATAAACCTAAATTTCCGCTTCTTTCACCAACAAAAACCCTACTGTTTGTATACATAAAGCTATAAGAAGGCACCTGAAAGAAGTAACCGTAAGAGAAATACAAAACCCCACGATCATTGATAGGGTAAGCTACTCCGATTCTAGGACTTAACTGAGTTTTAACACTGGTATCCTTATACCAATATTCCTGACGTTCTTCTAAAGTAACATCAGGTTCGCCCGGGTCTTGCTGGCCATTTCCGTTTTGATCTCTGTACTGATTCTCTTGTTTTGTAGGTGAAGTGATATCAGGATCTTCAAGATCAGAAACCACTCTGGAATTGGGATCAAAGTAATCGAATCTTAATCCAACATTTATGATCAGATTATCAAATTCGATCTTATCCTGAACATAAGCACTAAAATTTCTCGGCGACTCCGAATATTTTTGATAACCGGGTGTATTCAACTCCGGATAACCTAACTTTACAAATGGTTTCAGTTCCTCAGGTGTGCCGGGAGGTAAACTTATGGATGGATCAGTAAAAGGAACTAAAGAGATATTTTCGAAGCTGACTTCATCAAACTGAAGGTTAATACCTGCTTTAACATAATGGTTCTCATTTATCTGGCTTGAAATTTCTGCTTTTCCAATAAATGTATCCGTAGATCTGAAAAACCTGTTGTTATCAGTACCGTAAAAACTAAACTGTGCCGCGCCCGGTATACTGCGTTCGCCCGGTGAGTAGAAATCTGATACCCGATCAAAATTAAAATACCGTGGATCCCATGGATTTTCATACAAGTAGCTTTTTTGCTCGTTGTATCTGTTCGCAAGATTTATGGTTAGGAAAGTTTTGGCCGAAGGAGTAATGGTTGTTTTAAAATTTAAAGCATAATTATTTCTATAATTCGTACCTCTGCCAAGGGGAACTAATTTATTTTGGTGATCATATCCCTGCCCTTCTTCAAGGCCATAAGAGCCTATTAAATTGAATTTCAGTAACTTAGAAAAACGATACTCCAGGTTCCCTTGAAAACTGGAACTTTGAAAGTTATTCATGTTTACCAAAGAACTATCTCTGGTACCGTCATCAGTTAACACCAATCGGTCGGTACCTTGAAAATTCACTGTATCAACTGAATACCAAGGCTTATCAAAATCAACTCTCTCATTGTATATAGTTCTGTAAGAATCAAAATCAGTTCCCAGTGCTAGTGTATCTCTGAATTGTCCATGAGGTGAAAAAGCATTTCTACCTGTTAAATGACCTTCGTTCTCAAATCTTCGGGCTGTTACAAAAAATGTAAGCTTGTCTTTTATAATAGGACCTGATACAGAAGCAGACAGGTTATACATTCTGTTCGGATTTAAATTATTAAAACCGGTTCCAATACCATCGTATATACCACTTTGCGAGGTTGCCATATAACTACCAGTCCAAGCATTTACAGAAGCGTCGAACTGGCTACCTCCCGATTTGGTAACTACATTTACAATTCCTGAAAGTGCCTGGCCATGTTCTGCATTAAAAGAACCTGATATAACTTGTAATTCCTGAACAGATTCATTTTCGATTCTTACACCGTTTGATCTGTCATAATCATCTGTAACACGGATTCCATCTACTACATAGGAAACCTCTGAAGTTCGTCCACCTCTGATATGGATTCCACCTCCATTATCAACATTAACTCCCGCCTGTAAACCAATCACATCTGAAACTTCCTGAACAGGTAATTTTTTAATTTCTTCGCTGCTTACTCTGGATTCAGAACTGGTCACATCTTTTAAAACTGGTTGACGAGTTGCCACTACCACAATTTCTTCACCTTCAAATGCTTCCAGCTCTAACCTAAAATCCTGTTCCGTAGTTAGATCAGTCCTTACAATCACTTCTTGTACAGCCAGAGTAGCATAGCCGATGTACCTTGCTTCCAGCGTATATGTCCCCGGAGCTACATTTAACATCAGATAATTACCATCAATATTGGCAACTGCGCCTTTTGTGGACCCTTTTATACCAACTGTTGCACCTATCAGTGGCTCTCCGGTTTCAGCATCAAGAATTTTACCTGTAATTTTCCCTGACTGCGCCTGCACCCCAACACTAACTAATAGAAATAATACCGGTAGTAGCTTTTTAATGTTCATACACTGCTTCAAATTTGAATAGTAACTTCATTTAATTTTTCGATATCAATAAGAGCATTATGCTTTTCTTTAACATCCTTAATTGTCTTGTCCTTTAAGGCATTCAATTTCTTATTCGACAAAAACGCATCAACTGACTCTTTGGCTTCATCAAATGTCAAATGGCGACCTTCGATCTTTCCATTCATTTTATAAATGGTGTATTGACCTGTTTGATAATTGATCACTTCTGAAATATCACCTACTTGTAGTTCAGAAATTTTAGCGGCATAGGAACCATAATTTTTGATACTTTCAAAACCCAACTCCCCATTTGTAAGCAAGTCTTCATTTACAATAGTGTGCTTTTCCACCAATGCTTTGAAATCAGCCCCACTCTTTAGCTCAGAGATTAAAAAATTTGCTTTTTCTTCTGTATCAACAACTATTCTGGAAAGATTAACCTCTATGGGCTTATAAAAGCGTTCACTGTTGTTTTGATAAGCAGTTCTCAATTCCTGATCTGAGTTTGAAATGGAACTTCTAAGATCTTTAACCGCGCTTTGAGCCAGATAGGTATTAAAAGTTTCCTGAATCGACTCATTCACAATTTCCTGATCATCTATTCCTGCTTCTTTTGCATTCTTAAATAAATAAGCTCTTAAAGCAGTCCCAATTACGAAGTTTTCGAAACCCTGCTTCCCTTCTATTGCATTGATTTGAGCTAATGGAGTAAATCTGTATTCCAAAGCATAATCATCAAGAGTAAATTCGAATTCGTTATACACAGCTAAAATTTCATCTGAAGCCAGATTAGATAAGAATTCAGCATCCTTAGAAACAGCTGAGGAATAATTCTCATTCATCTTATTCCAAAGTGCATCAAAAACATCAGAATTGAATTCTAAATTATCTCTGAAATTGTATAAATGTTCTCTGGTTGCAAGCTCTTTCTTCTTTTTATAGACATAAGAAGCAATTTCAGCTTTTTTAATAGCGAATTCATTTTTGGTGAGTATAGGCTTTGTGAAACGGTTAGTAAGCTTGATTATACTATATCCCTGAGCTGTAGGAACAGGCTTTGAAATTTCGTTGATCTTTAATCCAAAAGCAGCTTCCTCAAAAGCGATATCCATTTCATCGGTAGTAAAACGACCTACATCTCCACCATTGTTTGCCAAATAAGGAGTCTGGAATACTTCTTTTGCTAATTCCTCAAATTTTTCGCCGTTTTGTAACCTCTTATATAATTGATTCGCTGATTCAAGATCATGAGCAAATAAATGCGAAGCTCTTAGTGTTGTATTGAATCGAACAAAGTATTGATTGAGTTCGGCATCATCTACCTGTATATCTTTAAGAATGATCTGATTGAGATATTCCTCGTTCAAAACTCTCCTCTCGATCTCCCCCTTTTTTTGAAAAGCTTCTTCCGTTTTATCCAAACCTCTGTCTTCAGCGTAGGTTGCTAGTACGTAATTATCGAATTTTGCATTTAAAACGGAAAGTTTAGTAGAAGGATTTGCACTTATGGCTCTTCCGGTGCGGTAATAATATTCCTTGAAAGCATTCTCGAAATGAATCTTGGTAATCGAGTAATCATTAATTTGCGCCAATACATTATCATCAACTTTTTCTTTACAGGAAAGCGCTCCCATAAAAAGAAACAGCAAACCGGATAATAAAATTAAATGATCACGCATTGATTGCTAACGGTTTTTTACCAAGGTGAAAGAATGATAATGAAAGCGCTTACATTTTTCAACATATTTTTAAAGATTTCTTAAATAATCTTTAATACCACCTTAACTAAAAGGATAATATTCTGAGAAAGGGTAAATAACTGATTGTTTTTATGTAACCGATCTTTCGCTTACAAAAACCTAGTTCTTGTAATTTTTTACAATGTAATCATTCAGAATAGATTTAAACTCTTTTCCTATCCCCTCACCTTTAAGGGTTTTGAAATGCTCTCCATCTACATAAACCGGAGCTTTGGGCTCTTCAAACGTACCGGGAAGAGAAATTCCTATATTTGCCGCTCGTGATTCTCCGGGTCCGTTTACTACACAACCCATTACCGCAACATCCATTTCTTCAACGCCCGGATACACTTCTCTCCATACCGGCATGGATTCCACTATGTAATCCTGAATTTCTTCAGCTAATTCCTGGAAATATGTACTTTTTGTACGTCCGCATCCCGGGCAGGAAGTCACTTGTGGAATAAAACTCCTGATTCCCAGCGATTGAAGCACTTGCTGAGCAACCTGAACTTCCAATGCTCTGTCAGCGCCGGGCTGAGGAGTTAACGAAACTCTTATCGTATCTCCAATTCCTCTTTGTAAGATCACCGAAAGCGCCGAAGCACTGGCCACCATACCTTTCATACCCATTCCGGCTTCCGTTAAACCAACATGGAGCGGGTAATCAATAACCTCAGCAATTCTTGTGTATACATTTACCACATCCTGAACACCACTCATTTTGCAGCTGATGATGATCTTATCCGATGCCAATCCAACATCTTCGGCTAATTTGGAAGAACGCTTTGCACTTTCAACCATAGTATCCAGCATCACTTCTTTGGCTGATTTTGGTTCCGGAAGATCGTTATTCGCATCCATTTTTTGAGCCAGTAACTGCTGATCCAACGATCCCCAGTTTACACCAATTCGAACAGGTTTGTCATATTTGATGGCTTGTTCTACAATGGTGGTAAAGTTCTCGTCTCGTGTTTTCGTACCTGTATTACCGGGATTGATACGGAACTTTCCCAAAGATTCCGCCATGTCGGGATATTTCGTCAACAGCACGTGGCCATTATAATGAAAGTCCCCAACGATAGGCACGGGAACTCCACGATTCATCAATTTCTCTTTGATATGAGGAACTGCTTTCGCTGCCGCGTCATTATTTACGGTAATTCTGACAATTTCAGAACCTGCTTTGTGTAAATGATCAATTTGATCTACCGTTTCATCAATATCAGCGGTATCGGTATTTGTCATCGATTGAACAACGATCGGAGCTCCCCCACCAACCGGAACATCACCAACCATTACTTGAATTGACTTTCTTCTTTTTATAGAAGCCATGTATGCCCTAATTTTTCTTACTTAATTCGAATAATTTCTGTTTTTCTTCCTTCGTCAAAGCATCGTATCCGCTCTTGGATATCTTTTCTAAAATTTCATCTAGTTCGGTCTGATCAACTTCTTCAACGATCTCAACATCCTTCACAATGCTCATATTTTTATTTTTCGGCTTTGAAGAAGGACTTGGTTTCAAACGACCAAAAAGATACTCAAAATATCGAATTACTTTACTCAGATCTGTTCCTGATTTATGGGCTGTAGTCAATAAATATCCAACCGAAGCTCCACCAATATGAGCAAAGTGAGCAACATTACTTCCACTGTTCAGAAGCAACACATCGATCGCAACCAATCCGGCGACTAAATATCTGGCTTCAATCGGTGGCAAAAGCAAAAGCATGATCGGCGTTCTTGGAAAAAGAACAGCGAACGCTACCATAATTCCGTTTACAGCTGCAGATGCGCCAATCACTAAATTATAGTCAAATACAAATGCCGATGAAAAATGAAAAACTGCTCCGGCAACCAATGCAGAAAAATAGATCGTTAAAAATGATCTTGGTCCAATTGTATCTTCCACCGCTCTTCCCATCCACCAAAGCCAAAGCATGTTGAATAGAAAATGCATGAAATCACCGTGCAGAAATCCATAGGTAATGATTCTCCAAGGCTGAGTTATTGCTGTAGAAGGATCAGGTGAAAAGCCTAAGGTTCCTATTATCAGAGAATTGATACTTGGACCTACCAACAATTGAATTATAAATATAACTGCATTGATAGCTATGATCGTACGAATGGCAACAGGCATTCGCATGAAGCCTCGCTTAAAAGTATTTCCGAATGAATCGTATGATTGATTTCTCATCTTATTTTCTTATCCAAGCTTAAGCGTAATCCGAAGGTTTTTTTAATCCCCACAACTTGATCAAAATAAAACCTACTAATAATCCACCTAAATGTGCAAAGTGTGCCACACCGCTATCAGCTCTAGTTAATCCATTAAATAATTCAAGTGCACCATAAAATCCAACAAAATACTTAGCTTTTATTGGTATTGGCGGGAATAAAAGCATGATCCTACGGTTTGGGTACATCATTCCGAAACCTAACAAGATCCCATACACAGCACCGGAAGCACCGATAGTTGAACCACTACTCACAAATAACTGAATCAAACCTGCTCCGATTCCTGTTAAAAAATAGTACATCAAAAAGCGCTTAGTTCCCCATAATTGTTCTAGTGCCTGACCAAATATCCAAAGCGCAAACAAGTTGAAAAAGATGTGATAAAAGTCCGCATGTAAAAACATGTAAGTTACCAGCTGCCATGGCATAAACCCATCACCGAAAGGCTGCAAAACAAGTAACGGAGCCAGAGCCGAACCCATTGGAGTCCATCCTGAACCAAAAATGTTAATGGTGGCCAAAAAGAAGATCCCGTTCCAGATCAATAAGTACTTAATTGCAGGAGGAAAAAATGAAAACTGAGTATTTGGAGAAAATTGATTCAATTGAAAACCTTATCGCTGATTTTTAATTCTATTCTGATTTTTTTTGATACGCCAATATACGTTGATACCACTTAAAGTTACGCCCGGAATTCCTTGTCCGGGATAAGTTGTATCGCCCACAAGATATAATCCTGAGAATGGCGTTTGGTTTGGTGTCCATTTAAGCAAGCTGCGTGCCATGCTTTGCGGGATACCGCCAACCCTGCCTTTTTTGCGGTATACCCAATTTTGCCATGTAATGGGAGTAGCCGTATGAATTGTTTCGATATCACTTTGTTCAAAACCCGGAAGTTTTTGTTTTAGTGTTTCAACTATAAACTCTTCTGTTTGTTTCTTAGCAGATGGATAATCGCCATTTAGTGAAAACCAGTGCTCTGGAGAAGCATGACAGGATATATTGAGCGTTCTTTTTCCTTCAGGAGCTCGTTCGGTATCTCCTCTTCTTGACATAGATACAAATATCGAATCTGAATTTGTAAACGGAATAGAATCTCCTTCTTCCAAATGAATTTGATGGTGTAAACTCATTTCATCGGGATAAGTATCCGTGGTTGCTATACCTAATGTGATCGCTCCCCAAGCTTCGTCAAAATCTTCAGATTCTTCTACAAAATACTCCGTCATTTCTCTTGATGTGATATCTTTCATATTCCATATCGGGATGTTGGAAACCACGATCGGAGCTTGGTAAATATTTCCTTTTTTGGTTTGAATGATGAACTCTTCTTCTTTCTTACTCAGATGAGTAACCGCTTCCCTAGTATGAAGAGCCCCTCCTTTTTCCTGAATAAAACTTCTGATGGAGTTGATCATTTCCAGCAGTCCACCGGGAACATAAAAGTTTGAATAGTTGGTATAAGTCAAGCCGGCTGCACCAAATAAAAACGGTGTGCCTTCTGCTTTGGATTGAGCTGTGATCATCAACTGTTCATCTACAAATCGACGAAACTTAGGTGTGTCAACTCCGAACTTTTTCATCACATCCTCAACCGACTGAATTGCATAAGGTAACACCCAAACATCTAAGGGAGAATTTGAGATCGCCAGTCTTCCCCAATCGGTTATATTCTGCGGTGGGAAAAAGGGATTTTTGAGTGATACATCCCAAACGGTATCAGAGACTTTTAACGCTTCTTCCCAGAATGCTCGTTGTGCCTGAGAGTTTCCAAAAACTCGTCCGGCTTCTTCTATCCATTCTTCCCGATCTTTATACCGGATTATCTCCTCCCCATCTAATCGAACTGTCATGCTTGGAGTGATCTCTTCTCTTGGAATCTGAATTCCAGTTTCTTTCTCCAGTTTCCACAATGGTTGATTTTCATCAAATCCGATAAGTGTAGTCGCACCCGACTCGAACGTAAATCCTTTTCTGTAATACGATGAACTGCATCCGCCCGGAACAGCTGCTGCTTCCAGAATCAATACTTTGTAGCCATCGTTGGCAAGCATCGCCCCTGAACTCATTCCACCCATTCCCGAGCCAATAATAATTACGTCGTAGTCTTTGTTGATAGTCATGGGAGTAGAACATCAATTATCATCAAAAGTGTTCCAAAAGATCGCTGTTTGTTTAGATTTATTTCTGATTACTGTTGAGATCACAGTAAGAATATCTTTAATGTTAGTTCTGATTTAATTATTCTGGTATATGAAGAAATATTTATCTCCTTTCATTCTATTAACTCTCTTGTGTGGAGGAATTACTTTGATTTTTATAAGGGTTTTAACTCTTGATGATCAAAGTGGGTCATTAGGATTATTTATTGAATTATTTTACTGGCTCTCATTACTCATATTTATTTCTTCTTTACTTCTACTAGTGGTTGACTTCAAAAAAAATAAGAAAAGCTTTCTTGTTTGGTTTCACCTGATTATTAGCGCACCACTTTCATTGATAATTATTTCAAATTTTATTCAAATTCAATACAGAGCGATCATTAAAACAACTACACCTAAGAGTTTTTTGGTAGAAAACAACCTAGACTCAACATATTTGAATATTCTTAAAAAAGAATTTGAGAGTATTCCTGATAGCTTAGTTAATAAAGTAATAGGTACAAGATCTGATTCAACATTGAGATATTTCTACGGTACAACTTATAATGATGATATTGATCGAAAGTTGAGCATTAACTTAACACCAGAAAACAAAGGCTTACAATATTTAGAATTCAGAACTCAAGAAATATACCCTTCAACTTTAGACTCAAATTATTTTGTAGGTGTATTAACATCTAAATACTATAATGAGTATGCTATTTCTTCTGATAATCCAGATGGTATAGACTTTAAGAGTAATATTTTTATTGGTTCTGAAAAAAATAAAGCCTTTAATATGATTGTTTTAAACCAATATAATCTTAGTTGTTCTTCATTCGATAATTGTTTAGAACATATGAAAACAGATTTTTTGAAAGGAAGAAGTAAAACCTTTGGTTACAATATTAATGACACAAGATTTTGGACAGAAAATAATTGGATTGAAAGGATTGATGCTCACTCTAGAGATCTAAAAGAAAATATATTCAACTAAAAATATTTCTAATTACTTATCTGAAAAGAAAACACACATGACGTCATCCTGAACCATGTGCTGAACTTGATTCAGTATTGTTTCAGGATCTTACGAACTATCTCATTCAACCTCTTAAAGTCTCATACCAATCTTCCAGCTTTGGATTGTGTTGCTTTACCAAATTCCATTTCCATTCTTTATGCCAATTCTTTAATTGCTTTTCGCGATCAATGGCATCCACTATTGAATCGAACTCTTCTGCATAAACCAGAATAGTTAGCTTATACTTTGAGGTAAACTCTGAGCCTTCTCCTTGCTTATGCTCCCAGATTCTTCTTGCAAGATTTGAAGTAAACCCTATATAAAGTGTAGTTCTTTGAAAGTTAGTAAGAAAATATACATAGCCTTTGCTCATGCTTAGTAAGACAGATTGGACTACCATTCCTTACAAAGATCCCGAAATAAATTCGGGATGACGTCCTTTTTGGGTCATGAATTTGTAAATCAGAATTATTCCTAATTCCCTTCCAGCCAACTCTCTCAGCAACGGAATAAATTCCTCGCTGGCTAACCTGACAAAATTCTTTTCCAGTAAACCAGTAAGGACTTCAGTCCGCACTACATCGTTGATTGCAGAACTCAAAGAAGATTAAAGCCCCGCCCCTACAAAGATCCGATCCGCCAGCTGACGGACAGGATGACGTCCTTTTTGGGTCATGAATTTGTAAATCAGAATTATTACTAATTGAAAAATTCTTAATTCTTCATTGAGCCATTCTTAATTGATCAATGCGCTTCCAACCAATTCTCTCCAATCCCGGCTTCAACTTTTAACGGAACATCCATTTCAAAAGCCGATTCCATCAATTCTTCGATCTTCTTCGGAACTTCATCCAGTTCGCTTTCATGGATCTCAAAGATCAGTTCATCATGAACCTGAAGTAACATCCGGCTTTTTTTGTTGTTGTCTTTCAGCCAGTTGTGGATATTGATCATCGCCAGCTTTATCACATCTGCAGCCGTTCCCTGAATAGGCATATTGATCGCTACACGTTCAGCGAAACCACGGACATTCCAGTTTCCTGAATTGATATCCGGCACATACCGACGTCTTCCGATCAATGTTTTCACATATCCGTGTTCTTTAGCAAACTGTTTAGTGTCGTTGATGTAATTCAGAATATTTGGAAACCGCTCAAAATATTCATCGATCATCTCTTTCCCTTCGGAATTTTCGATTCCTAAGTTCTGAGCCAATCCATATGCACTTAATCCGTAAGGAATTCCGAAATTTACTTCTTTTGCCTTGCGGCGATGGTCAGCAGTTACATCATCCAGTGAATCTAAATGAAAGATCTCTTTGGCTGTCCTGGAGTGAATGTCTTCTCCGTTTTTGAACGCCTCTATCATCGCTTCATCTTTAGCGATATGAGCGATCACCCTCAGTTCAACCTGCGAATAATCCGCTGACATCATTTTAAATCCTTCATCAGCAATAAATGCTTTCCTGATCTCACGACCTCGCTTTGTTCTGATCGGAATATTCTGAAGATTCGGATTGGAAGATGAAAGTCGACCGGTAGCAGCCACACTTTGATTGAAATCTGTATGAATTCTTCCGGTAGCTTCGTCAACAATGGAAGGTAATGCATCAACATAAGTAGATTTTAGTTTCGCCAACTGACGGTATTCCAAAATCAGATCCGGCATTTCGTACTTCACAGCCAGTTTTGTCAACACCGATTCATTGGTAGAATACTGACCTGTTTTGGTTTTCTTTCCTGCCGGTAATCCCAGTTTATCAAATAAAATGGTTCCCAACTGTTGCGGAGAATTGATATTAAACTCCTCTCCAGCCTTCTCATAGATCTGTTTCTCCAATTCTTTAAGATCCATTGCCAGATCTTCGGAAAACCCTTCCAGCATGCCAACATCAAGCTTTACTCCCTGATATTCGATCTCGGCAAGTACTTCCATCAACGGAAATTCCACTGTTTTCGCAACTTCATCCAATTCATCTTTGGTGAGCTGTTCGCTAAAGATCTCATACAATCGTAGTGTTATATCTGCATCTTCACACGCATACAAATACACTTCTTCAGGAGTCAGATCTGCCATGGAAATTTGTCGCTTTCCCTTTCCGATCAATGCTTCAATCGGAACAGGCTCATAATTCAGATACTTTTTCGACAGTTCATCCATCTTGATCTTTTGAGTTGCATCAATGAGATATGCAGCGATCATGGTATCAAATGGCTTTCCTTTGATCTGAATTCCTGCTCGATGGAGAATCAGCCAATCAAACTTATAGTTATGTGCCACAAGGGTTTTACTTTCATCTTCAAACAACGGACGAATAACTTCCACCACTTCTTTTTCATCCAAAGCTCCTTCAACATTTACAGGAATATAAAACCCCATTCCGGGCTTGGCTGAAAATGAAAATCCTACCAATGAAGCCGAAACAGGATTCGGGGAATTTGTCTCTGTATCAAAGCATATCACGGACTCTTTCTTTAGATCCTCAACTAGTTTTTTTACCCCATCAATGTCTTTGATCAGTTCATATGCATTCTTTTCTTCGTCCAGCTTTTCAATCGGTTCTTCTTCCACAAAAGTCCCGAAAAGATCTCCTTGATCTCCAGCTTTATTTTCAATGGGTTCTTCGCCTAAATATCTCTTTGTCAGAGTTCTGAATTCCATTCTTTTGAAAAAAGCTCCCAGATCATTCTTATTGGGGCCATTCCATTCCAACTCTTCCCATTCGACCGTATTTGGCACATCCGTTTTGATGGTAACCATGAATTTGGCATGCATCGCCTGATCTGCAAATTCCTGTAATCCCTCACGCTGTCTTTTTGCGGAAATGGTGTCCGCTTTGGCGATGGCTTCTTCCAAAGAACCAAATTCATTGATCAGTTTAGGAGCTCCTTTCTTTCCGATGCCCGGAACTCCCGGTATGTTATCTGAAGCATCACCGATTATTGCCAGCACATCGATTACCTGATCCGGATACACTCCGAAATAATCATGTACTCCTTCTCTGTCGATAATATTAAATCCGCCGTCTTTGTTATCGGGTTTCATCATTTTCACATGATCGTGCACCAATTGCATAAAATCCTTATCTGGTGTAACCAGATACACATCCACATCATCTGCATTTGCACCTGAAGCAATGGTTCCGATGATATCATCAGCCTCATAACCATCCTGCTCAATATTCTTGATTCCCCAATTCTCTACCATTTCCTTGATCAGAGGAATTCCCACTTTTAGTTCATCAGGCTGTGGTGGACGCTGAGCTTTATACGTTTCGTCGGCATCATGACGGAATGTAGCAGCTTTGGTATCCCAGGCAACGGCAATGTGTGTAGGTTTTTCTTCGTCCAGCATGCGAACCAATGTGTTCGCAAATCCAAGCACAGGACCGGTGGCTATTCCTTCAGAATTTTTAAGTCGGGAATTAACAAATGCGAAATGAGCACGATAAGCCAGTGCCATCCCATCAAGTAAAAAAAGAAGTTTCTTTGACATGTAGTCTTTTATTTGTCGAAATTGTAGTCTTTGAAACTAAAGGTTTTGACATTAATTCCGAATTCAGATTCTAAATCATTTGAATAATTTTACTCAACAACTTCAACAACTCCCAAAAGTAGAACTGCACGTTCATCTGGATTGCTCACTGAGCTTTCAGGTGGTTCAGAAATTACTCCCCGGAACAACTCAGGAAGAATACAACGAGCGTTTTGTAGCTCCCGAAAACTGCGGTAGCTTAGTTGAGTACATAAAATGTGCCTCTGCCAGCATAGACATTATGCAAACTAAAGAACAGCTGGAATTAGTTACGCTGGATTTTATCGAGCAGCTACAAGCGGATAATGTCATTTATTGTGAAGTTCGATTTGCACCTCTGCAACACCTGAAGCAAGGCTTAACCGCAAAAGAGGTTGTCGAAACCGTCAACGAAACTATTTCGAAAGCCACAGCTGATCTCGAAATGGAAGTTCGATTGATCTTATGCTCCCTTCGGCATTTTTCGGAAGCACAAAGTTTAGAAACCGTTCAATTGGTTCATGCTTTCAAAGGCACTAGTGTGGTTGGTTTTGATCTTGCAGCGGATGAAGCCGGCTATCCAATTGATGAGCATAAATCAGCCTTCGAATTTGCAAGAGAAAACGGAATTCCTTGCACTTGTCATGCAGGAGAAGCATGTGGACCTAAAAATGTATGGGAAGCCATTGATGAGCTTCACGTCCGGAGAATCGGTCACGGAGTGCGAAGTTATGAAGACTCTACACTGATGGATTATCTCAAAGAAAAAGATATTCATCTGGAAGTATGCCCGACCAGTAATATTAAAACCGGGATCTATCCGAAACTGGCACATCATAATATCGATAAGATTTACAAATCCGGAGTTTCTCTGAGCGTGAACACCGACGGCAGATCACTTTCCAATGTGAGTTTATTAGACGAATACAAAAACCTGAACATCCATTTTGACTGGAAGCTTAAAGACTATTTAGCAACCAATCTCTTCGCCATCGAAGCTGCCTTTGTGGATGAGGAAACCAAAACCAGTTTGAAAAAGAAGCTTCTTGATCAATATTAAATTGATTCCGGACGTAAACGTCCTCCTAGTTTAATCTCTATGATTATATTCAGGAATTTTAACCAGCAGATCCTTCAGGTTCTGTGCTTTTCTAACAACGCCTCTTTCCATTTCCAAACTCTTCTGTGCCACCAACACGGACGTAAACGTCCTCCTAGTTTAATCTCTTTGATTATTTTCAGGAATTTTTACCAGCAGATCCTTTAGGTTCTGCGCTTTTCTAACAACGCCTCTTTCCACTTCCAAAATCTGTGCCACTAAACCGGACGTAAACGTCCTCCTAGTTTAAAGCCGATTTTAACTCCTAACTCCTAACTCCTAACTCCTAACTCCTAACTCCTAACTCCTAACTCCTAACTCCTAACTCCTAACTCCTAATAACGAAAGATTAATCAAGCCAATTCAAAACTTTTTGACTATTATTACGAACAAGGCACAAATAAATAATCACAAGCACATACTTTGAGTTTAAAAAACGAAGCACAGTCGGGTTACGGAACCAAGAAATTCTATCAGGAATATGTTTCCGGAATGTCAAAAGACCGTATTTCCAAAGAGCTCACCGCCGACACCGATCGTTTAAAACTGTTATACAAAGAAGCTGTTGAAGATATCGAACGCCAACAAGGGCACAATCTTCCGGGACACATAAAGTTTCTTCGTGTATTTTCTGATCTTACTCAGCGACTAAATCCAACCCGTCGATTGGCCTTTGGATTAGGTTTAAGTAGTGCCGCTGTACATGCATTAGTATCTATTTTTAGCTTAGAAGGAATTATATTCTTTTCTGAATTTTTACTACCCTTTGGATTTGCTTCCATGTTTCTGCTGCTGTTGGTAGAGTTACTCGAAAAGTCCGATGTACAAAAAGAGATCGATCTTGCCAGAGATATTCAATTGAGCCTGTTGCCAAGTACTTCCTTAAACAAAAAGAATCTGGAAGTCTATTCCTTTGCTCATACTGCTAAAGAAGTAGGCGGCGATTATCTGGATGTGATCGATACCGAAAAAGGTACTTATGTAATTATTGCTGATGTTTCCGGAAAAGGACTTTCGGCAGCTCTGTATATGGTAAGGATGCAGGCGTTAGTAAATATGTTGGTCACCAAAGAACATCCTTCACCAAAAGATCTTTTCATTCAATTAAACGATTACGTAAAAAGTAACAGCCGTGATAAAACCTTTGTAACCGGTTGTGTTGGTTTTTTCCCGAATGACAAAGAAGAATTCGAATATGTTCGCGCCGGACATAATATTCCGATCTATTACAGCAGAGAAAGAGATACTACATTTAATTTAAAAGCTGAAGGATTTGCTTTAGGAATGACCAACAGTGCCTTGCTTGCAAAACATCTTGAAGTAAAGAAATTTCATTTCAAACCCGGCGATTCTGTTCTTTTTTATACAGATGGGTTAAACGAATCCAGAAACCATCGCGGTGAAGAATATGGCGAAGAACGTATTCAGTCCTTGATGGAAATCTATGGCTCGCTTCATGCCAAAACCATTGTTAAAAAACTCCAAAGTTCACTGGAAGCCTTTATTGGACAAGAAGCTCCGTTAGATGATGTGACTTTTACTTGTGTGCACAGGCCGGAGTAAGTAACTCTACTCTTTATTTCTATTTAGATGACTTTAATATTTTGCAACTACGATTTATGTTGAATATTTTCAAAATTATACTTGTCCTATTACATTAACATAACTTTGATATCACTAAAGAAAACGAGACTATCAGTTACAAGTCCTAATACTAGTCCACCTCACATTTTTATCGTATAAAGTTCACGAATTTATGGCAGCTTTGAACTCATAGTTTAGTTTCGAATTAACAATACTATGTACCAAATTAGGTTAGGTGTTAGTTTATTGTTTAATTTTAGATTTTAGTTCAATAGTTTTACTACCATTGTTCTAGTAATAACTAAATATTGCCATCACTGTATTGTAGACGTAGAACTACTACTGCCAATTACCTCTTTCCTTAATAGTTACTATACCTGGATTGATACACTCTTTGACTTCTCTTTCAATACATCGCTTAAATAAGGCATTAAATGTAGAAATCGCTGCTCCTGGATTTCCAACAACAACACCAACTACTCCTCCTGCTAAAGCTGACCTAATTGCACAAGTCTCGATAATTTTTAGAACAGTTCGACGTACATCATTTGGGTAAAAGTAGTATACAAACAAAACTAATTCTGAGATTCTAAACTGAAGTACAGGGTATACTATTGTAATACTAGAGCAACCCACTTTAATCCTTTTTTTTCTCCAATCTATCCGAAACTCAGGCCATGCAAAAACTGTCATAAGTTTATGATTTTTTTTCGACATAGGACCACAATCACTATTTACTACATTTGCCATAATATCATCCAAAATTGATGGGAGTTTTGACCGTGATTGACCAGGCTCAACCTCCCTAATTTCCCTTGATTCCCCTGGCTCTAAATCCCCCTTAATCAAGTCTTCTCCAATTTTTCTAAGATTTACACTTTCATCTCTCCCCCAATTATCTGTAGTGTAATCATCTCCAGTTATATCTATTGTCGCATTAGTATCACCTTGCCTTATCCCATAAAGTGAAAAAAGAGCACGTCTTTGTTCAATATTGTGTTCTACTTTACTCCCAGCTTTCTCTAAAAGCACTGTATTATCAATAATAAACATGTCTTCATCTAAAACTGAGTCTTTATTTTCAATAACCCATTGTTGTATATTAAATCCATCTTTATCCGGATCGTACAAATTGAATAATCTCTCCGCTTCTGATTTAGCCTCTGTAGAGATACCGTTTTTTAAATAAAGCCAAAACTCCAAGTCAATCTTTACTCTTTGAGAAAAAGCCACTGTAATGTTATTAATTCCAGCTGGTACAATTGATCCTTGTTCGGATCTTTCTAACAACCACTCTTCATTTACTAAATAAATTACTTCTTCGAAATGCGATTGATATGAACTGCTAGAATTCCCTCTTCTATTTTTCTTTTCATTTATATACCCAGTAAAATCAGCTGGTGGTATTTTGTATTTAGTGTGATTCCCATATAAAAACTCTTGTATTTTTATATCACTTAAATCAAACGAGTTACTGATATTAATATCCATTCTCTCCAGAAATTGGTGCTTTGCTTTAAGACCCAAGAAGCTTGCTCCACTTAATAAAACTGATTTTTTAAAAAATTCTTTTCTATCGAAATTATCCATGCTACATGTCTTACAATTAATTTTATTAATAAAATAAAGTTAAATACAAGATCAATTTATATACTTAATTATACTTAAATGTTCTAAGTATAATTAAGTATAATTATAGCAAAATTGTCCAACTATGATTTTCTGGGTAAGTTAAGTCGATGAGAGTTACATTTGCGGAAAACGCAATGTAAATGAGGACGGGTTTAAGCAGTTAAAATATCGGTATTTCGAAATCTCAAGAAGGGAATGAAGAATGCATCCAATCATTGATGGAAATCTATGTCTCCCTTCATGCTAAAACCATAGTCAAAAAACTCCAAAACTCTTTAGAAGCCTTCATTGGTCAGGAAGCTCCTCTTGATGACGTGACTTTTACGTGCGTACACAGGCCTGAGTAAGGATCACTGATTGCATTGATTTTTTTATGATTTATACTGATCTACTATCAGCGAAAATCACTACCAATCACAAAACCAGCCATCAAAAAAAGCCAACCCGATTTCTCGAATTGGCTTTAATTTTGTGGAGGTGCGGGGACTAGCATCCAACCTAAAACATCCCATTCAATTATTCTTGATATAAATTGTATTGTAATTGATAGTTTGGTGTCCCAATTGGTATCAGTTTTCTAATAGTTTGTACTAAAAATTATAAATTTTTAGCTGTCTTCCAGAACTGCTTAATATTTATTAGCTCAGGTTCTTTAAAATTTACTATAGCCTTTCCATTTTCTAAACCTTTGACTGCTTTTTCAAATTTATTTTTACTAGTTGCTGAACCTAAAAAATTTGTAAGAGATTTAATGTTTTTGTCTTTAATATTTAAGCAAATTGGGACCTTAACTTGAGATGCAAAGTCAAAATCTTTTTGCTTAAAGTCTTCTACACCCTGTGTCAGTAAAATAATTACTACTCCCTTTGATCTAATTACCCTCAATAAATCTTCTAATATCTTTCTAGCTTTTTTGTGTTTTAAATAAACATGAGCCTCATCAATAACAATTATATATCTAAGTGGCTTTATCTGCGAATTTTCTTCTTGTGGTCTAGTATCTTCAGCTTTACTAAATTCAGCCAATAAATATTTTAGAATAAGGAATACTGAGAGCTGTCTTATTGTGTCTGCTATAGTTATTGGAAGATTTAAATATAGACTTTTATTAAATATTGGTGATTTATCAGTTTTATCTCTATTAAAGAGACCTGATGATAGATTGTCAATTATACTAAGAAGCGTGTCTGGTTTTAAACCATTTTCATCATAATATTCTCTTAATGAATCACTGATATCCTTAATTTCAGGGTGCTCAGTTCTATTCATTAATAAATTTGTCATAACATCCTTCAAATAATGTGTCTGTTTAACACTTATCCTTTCATCTATTGCTTGTATTGAATCAATGAAAGATTGGATTTCAAAAACTTGGTTTCTTTTATTGTCTAAGGAAATGAATTCAAGAGGATTAAAATTGAATTCGTCAGAAAGCATATCAATAAATTCGCCGTCGGTATTACTCAAGAACTTCTCTAACTCTTTCTTGTTACCTTCTCCCTTATAATCGAAAAATATATACTTTAAGCTATTATCGGTATTAGAACTAATTTGGTAAAGAATATCTTTTAATAGCTGAGTTTTACCTGAACCTGTCATGCCAGCAATTGAAATATGATGGCTATCAAATTCATCTAAATCATTTAACCTTATTTCAAGATCTTCTCCATTCTCATTTTCACCAATAGTAAAATTTACCAGTCCAGTATATTCAGGGTATTGCAAACTATTTACAGGTTTGGTTGCATTATTTGATGGTGTATCAGTATTGTCCAATAGATTAAGTTTCTCTTGAACTAAGTTTGCAATAAATGTTAAATGTTCTCCTTTTACTATTTCCGCTTTTGATATAGCATCCATTAGTTCTTCTAAACCATGAGATAAATGAAGCTTAAATAAGCTTATAAATTCATCCTCACTAGTTTGCTTTAAATATTTTTGATCTAAAAGTGCTTTAAATATAGCAAAATAACTTTTACCACTTTGAGAGGTTCCAAATAATGCTCTTGCATCTCTAAACTCTTTTCCATCAGATGCTATACTATCATCATCAGACTGGAATTTTTTCTCAGAACTTAAACTCATAGAAAATGCTACTCTAGTTATTGCACTATCAGTATTAAAACCATAGAGGTTTGTTAGCTTTTCAATTAATTCATCTTGCTTTCTACTACGCTTAATTCTCATTGTCCGAAATATCCTTCTTTTATAAAAGTGTTATTATTCTCATTCTGAAGGACATAAAGCTTACTAATATGTTCTTCTATAATTTTCATCTTTTGAATAGGTATCTCTGTATCTGTAGCCATTAAAATTACTTGCTCTCCTAGACTTGGGTAATATTCTTTTAATACCTGATTTTTATGTTTCTGATCTAACCTTGCTAATGGAGTATCTATTATTATTGGAAAAGACTGGTTAGCTTCATGTATAAGTGCTTTTATAACAGAAGAAATATATAGCTGTTTTTCTCCTTCAGATAAAAACTCTTTATTAATCTTATCACCCTTATTATTGTAAAGAACAATATTCAATCCATCGTTATCTGGAAGTGGGTTTACAGATACTTTTGATATAAACTCTCTATCATTTGAACTTTTATGCATCAAATTTTGCATATCGGTTAAAATTTTCTCGGCAATTTTTTCACTCTTTTCATTCTTTTCTTCTACAATAAATTCTGTAAGAACATCCAAGTATACAGATGCTAATTCTATTTTCTTTTTAATAAGATTTGATAGATTAATTTGCTCTAAGAGTCTTTTTCTCTGTTTTTTATTGAGGCTTAACTCTTTCTCTTTATCGATTTTTTCTTTTTCAAAACCACCAATTTGCTTATTAATTTTTTCAACTCCTTCTTCGGCAAACTGCTTCTTTTCTCTATATTCAATAATCGCTTCACTATCTAAATCAGCTTCAAATGTTTTTATTTTAGACTCTATTTTTGATAGCCTTTCACTACTTTCTGAAATTAAATTTGAAAGTTTTAAAAGTTCTAATTGTTTATTGTTCCTTACAAAGTTATACGCATCATTCAATAGATCTTTATCTGATTGAGTTAAATCATGAATAATCTTTATCTCTTTATCTGGTCCTTCATCATCCGTTAAACTTGAGATAATAGACAATGCTTTCTCTGAATAAAACATTTTACCTTTCAAAGTTAGATCATCAGATTCAGCAGGGAAGTCAGGTTTGTTAAATAATTTTTCAATTACTTCTTCAAACATAATTCTCAAATTACCCTCATTACTATTTTCAATAGACTCTTGATCATTTATTTGTGCTAATGTTTCTTCCATTAGAGGACTTAATAATGCAAAAGGAACAATATCAATTGAATCATTCAAAGAAGATTTATAATTAACAATTTGCTCTTCTAATTGCTTCTTCTCATCGTATAAGTAACCTATATCAATATTACTATTTGCAGAAATTGAATTAAACTCGATGTAATCTTCGTATTCTTTTATTTGTCTTTTTAATTCACTTAGTTGATCATTATTTGTAGTAATCTTTTCTTCAATCTCTTCAATCTCTTTAAGCTTTATTTTTTCTTCTGATTCAGAGATTTCAATTTGAGATTTGATCTCCCCTTTAGAACCGCTTTTTTTCAGTTGATCAATATAAATTTCAAAGTCATTTATCAATTCTTCATATACATCTAAACCAAGGATATTACTTAACGCATCATTTAAAAGTTCTCCTTCTTCGTAGACTGATAAATCTGCCATATCAGAAATCTTTTCTGCATTAAAAAATATGAACTTAGCTGCATCAATTGGAATTAAGAAGTCATTTATAAAATTCACTTTTTCTTCATGACTATCAGGTTCTGGTTCGCCATACGTTGGTAGCTCTACTTCTAAACTCTCTTCTAGGGTATCAATGTTAACAGCCCTTTTGATTATACATTTTTGAAGATTGTTTGAAGAAGGGAGGTTTACTTCTGTAAAATGTATTTCTATAGAATAAGTCTTTTCGCCTCTTTTCTGAGCATCAAAGTTGAGATTTTCTTTTAAAAATTTTGGATAATTACCCGACTTTTGAACCCTATTTCTAAATCGTGTATCAGCTTTAGCAATGTTTTCTCCGTATAAACACCATACTAAAGAAATCAGCAGGTTGGTTTTTCCAAATCCATTTAGACCTCCAATTAGCACAATATTTTTTTCTTTTGACGTATTAAGATCTAAGATTGATTCACCTTCATACTGCCTAAAATTGGTTATTCTTACTTGTTCAATTTTCATTTAACTGAGCCTCAATCTCTTGTGAAATTTCTTTTCTCATAAAGGCTTTTCGTTTTAACAATTTCTTTACTTTTTCAGCTTCAAGTAGCCTAAATAAACAATCATGTGAAACTCCTGCTTTTTTACTTAGCTCTTCAATTCTCTGTTTTCTATTCATTGTTTTTTAATTTTTAATCATTTTGAATTAAAATATTATTCCCTTTTACAATCAACGACCCATCTTTGATTTTTCCATCTATTACAGACTTAACCTGAATTTTTTTCAAATCCAATGATGAAGATAAGTTTGCAATTACTGTTTCATAATAGTCTGGGAGATATTTTTTGAGAGATTGCTTTGTGAAATTACCCCCATTTACATCATTAAATTCAAGACTTTCATCACTATAACTTTTACTAGTAAGGCCAAAAAAATTATTTGAGAATACTTGGAATGTGCCTGATTTATCTAGAGATAAATTCCCGCCTACATTTTCTCTATTTGTGTCTCGAAATTTATTTACATACTCAGTAATGCTTGAAATATGTTTTGGTTCATTGTGCATATCTAGAAATTCTTCGGCAATATCTCTTATTGTTCCGCCTCTAAAACCTGAGTGTTTTTCCTGCCAAATTTTTAATCCATATGTACTTGTTCTTCCAATAGATATAAAAGTACTACTATCATTTATAATTACTGCCCTTATAGAATCCAATTTATTATTCAGATCTCTAGATGGTGCAATCTCTTTAATTTTATCAGCTACTTTTGATATATGATGCCCATCTGGACTGAATCCTAATTCTTCTAACGCAGTCTTAACTAGTAGAGAATTTGATCTTTTCCTATTTCTCAAAAATACTATCTTCCCCTCTTCAGAAACTTGAAATTTAGTTTCATAAATTATTAAATCAGTACAAAGATTAGCGGCTATATTTAAAATTTCAAGATCATTGTCGATATCAAAATCGTTAATAAATTTAGATATATAACCTTTTAACGGTACCCTATAAGTCTCAGAAACCCCATTATCTTCAATTTCTTTAATTCTTAATAGGAATTTCTTTTCATTAAACTTTTTCTTTAAATCTTTACTAATTAAATAAACGCCATTTAGCACTGGTTCTGATCTCTTTTGTTGTTTAGTATGATAGTTTAATTCATATCCTATTAAAACATATTTATTACTTATTGACAGTATTAGTTTTGCAATTGTTAATGCCGTAAAATTAGTATTATCCTTCTTATTAATATTCGAAACAAACTTCTCGTCAATTGAAACATAATCTCCATTCAGATTAATATTGTAGTCACTTTCTAAATCTATAAATGGTTCTAAAAGAAATAGAAAATTAAATGCATCTGAAAATTTGTTAACAATTTTATTTCTTAGTTGTCTAACTCTTTCTCTTGTCAAATTAAGTTGATTACCACATTCTTCTAAACTTGACTTTGATATGCCCTGAAAGTATTGGAGATAATTTTGAATTATATAAGTTTCCGTCTTATTGAAAAGAATTCTTTTTTTAATCAAAATTGAGCAAACTTTAAAATAAGGGAAGTAATTATCATACTTAATAGTACTCTTAATAAGAATTGCTATATCGGTACTGATATCTAATAAATCAATTGACAATTCTAGTTGCTGTGTCTTAGAATCATATTGATTAGCTTGTAATTTATTATATGCCTTATATATATTTCTTTGTATTCTTTTTAGTTCATTAATGGTCCCACTACCTACATTTTCAAGATTCAAAAAATCATTAAAGTTAGTGTTCAAAAAAAAATGTGGTTCTACTTTTGATTTTTGATTCTCTAAACCACTATTTACAAGACGTGTTGCTCTGCTACTAAGTTGTGATATTTGTTTATCTAATATCTGTTTTAAAAGCTTTTGCAAAGAAAAGGGTAACTCATCTAAGTCTAACTCAACTACCTTGTTTTCTATTAGCTCTATACCTGCAGATAATTCCTTACATATATGAACTAATTCGAGATTAGATTTTTTTCCACAGTTCCGAATCCTATGAAAATCTCTATTTAATAAATAGTAGTCTAGCAACTTTTCTCGACTATTGATCTCATCTCTTTTTAAGAGCAAGTTTTTTGTTCTAGTACTAACTTCAAAAGTATTAATAATACTTTTTATTTCTTCCTGATCCTCGTAATTCAAACTTATAATATAGTTACTTGTATTTTTATTTGTTTAAACTAGTAATATTATGATAATTAGCAATATTAAAACTGCAATTTCTACTTTTGGCGCTGTATATTTTTAGCGCTGACAAAACTAATACTTATTAGCTTATTAAATTTTGGTTATGAATTTATATCAACTGAAATATTATTAACCATATTTACTCTGTTCCTTGTTGTAATGCAATTGATTCATGCATTTTTAAAGATTTCAAGATATTGGCAAAAAAGGTGAAACTATACTATTACTAATGGTACCTGGAATGGGGGTTATAGTATTTCTATATCTTGATTTAAAAGAAGGTGAAATCGGTAAGCATAATTATGGTGAAGGTTCAAAAAAATGTATGAGATATTCTAAAAATTCTAAGAGTTGTTTTCATAAACTTTCTTCAATGAAAGGGAAATCTAACCCTTTTAATCCTCTTAGATTTGAATCTAATAATAAAAAACATTCGAAATCAATGAGCATAAAAAAACCTTCATAAATAAATTATGAAGGTTTTTTTAATAAAGGAGTCTAAACCTTTGTGGAGGTGCGGGGAGTCGAACCCCGGTCCGAAACAGTAAACCTACAAACATCTACATGTTTAGTTACTGATTAAATTTCGCGAGAAGCCGAGCCCAGTAACAAAGCGACTTCAAGCTATTCTGTTTAAGTTTTACGCATTGTAGACAGAAAACACCAATACGCTATCCTATCTTGTATGATGTTCAGCCCGGCACTGATAGGCACGCTAACCGGGGGAACAGCTTAGTCAGCTTACGCTGCTAGGCGGTATGAGTAATTATTGTCAATTACATTAATTTCCATAATGGTTCTTATTACGAGATCCATTGGACAATCTCGACATGCAACCTGCGATATTACGCGTCCCGTCGAAGCCAGAACACCCCCATCTTTGTTGCTCACCTAAAATACGAATAATTTGAGACAATATTTTCCTCTATAAAATAAGAATTTTGAATGCGTGAATTCTAAATTTTGAATTTGGGTTACACATTTAATACTAAGATCTTCTTTAACTAGAGGGCAAATTCAAAATCCATAATTTAAAATTCATAATTCAATACAATGAAATTCGGAAGCGTAGACGACCCTGGAAATTCAGACCTCTCACTCCCTCAAGACCATCCCGATACCTATAAAGTGTTGGAATCAAATAAACAGGGACAGCTGGAAGGGATATATGTGGGCTGTGCAAAATGGAATAAGAAAGATCTGAAAGGGTTTTATCCGCGGGGAACTAAAGACGAGCTTACATATTACGCTAAACAGTTCAACTCTATAGAACTGAACGCAACGCATTACAGAATCTTTGGTGAAGATGTAGTTTCTGGATGGAGAGAAAAAACCGGAGATAATTTTAAGTTCTTCCCAAAAGTGGTTAACAGTATTAGTCATTTTAAAAGACTAAAAGGTGTTGAAGCATTAGTTGAAGAATACACACTTCCTATTCGAGCATTTGAGGAAAAATTGGGAATGATCTTCCTGCAACTTCGGGATGATTTCAAACCCAAAGATTTTGAACGAGTGGAACGCTTTCTTGAAATTTGGCCGAAGGACCTTCCATTGGCAATAGAACTCCGACATACAGATTGGTACAATGATGAAACCGTGGCTGCCCGAACTTATAAATTGTTCGAAGAGCATAACGTGTCAAATATCATCACTGATACTGCCGGACGACGGGATCTTCTTCATATGCGATTGACAACTCCGGATGCTTTTATCAGATATGTAGGTGCAAATCATGAAACAGATTATTCCAGATTGGATGAATGGGTAGAGAGACTTAAGATCTGGAAGGATCATGGTTTAAGAAATCTGTACTTCTTTGTTCATCAAAATGTAGAGAAGGAATCTCCTTTACTCTCAGCTTATTTCATTGAGAAGTTAAATAAAGCTCTAGGCACAGATCTTGATTTACCTAACAAAGATCCTGAACCCCCAAAACTGGATCTATAAATCACATATTCTTAACAATAAAAAGCTCTTTATTTCGCTAACTTTTTGAGCGCTTTATCGTTAAAGACCAAAAAAATTATTACCGACTCTAATTTATGATAAAACAACTTGCAGCATTTTTGATGCTTTTTATGCCAACAATGCTGATCGCCCAAAATGCTTCGGTAAACGGTTACATAACAGATAAAAGCTCAGGAGAGACTCTTATAAGTGCTAACGTAGCCCTACTCGAAAATAACCGGGGTACATCCACAAACACCCTTGGCTACTTTTCACTCACGAATCTGGAACCCGGCACTTATACCATTGCAGGTTCCTACATCGGATTTAAGCTCTTCAAAAAAACTATCACTCTTTCGGCTAATGAAACGCTTCGACTGGATATTGAACTGGAGCCGAATGTTGTATCAACCGACGAAATTGTTGTAACCAGCGATCGTGTGAAAGAAGAGCAAAAAGATATTGGAACCGCAGAAATTAATACTGAGCTTATAAAATCACTTCCCAAAGTTTTTGAAGCAGATGTCTTTCGTTCTATACAATTGCTCCCCGGTGTAAAAGCGGCTTCCGATTTTTCGAGTGGTTTGTATATCCGAGGTGGAAGTCCTGATCAAACTCTGATTCTGCTTGACAGAAATACTGTTTACAACCCTAGCCACTTTTTTGGATTTTTCTCAACCTTCAATCCGGATGCTATTAAAGATGTACGCCTTTACAAAGGTGGATATCCTGCAGAATATGGCGGGCGATTAGGTTCAGTACTTACCATTTATAACAAAGACGGAAATAGAAATGAAACAGAGGGAACTGCAACGTTGGGAATGTTAGCTTCTCGTGTATCCATTGAAGGACCTTACAAAAAAGGATCCTGGATGTTTTCAGCCAGAAGAAGCACTTTAGAACCGGTGCTTGCTGCTTTAAGAAGTACAAGTGATAACATCCCATCCAGTTTCTATTTCTTAGATTTTAACGGTAAAGTAAATTTTGACGCTTCTAAAAACGACAAGCTGTCTTTGGCTTTCTATTCCGGACAGGATAAAGTGAACTTCCCCTTTTCAGATGACGCTGAATTCAAACTCAACTATGGTAACAGGACACTGAGTACAAACTGGACTCATATTTTCAGCGATAAACTTTTTTCGAATTTTGTTCTTACTGGTTCTCAATATTTCAATTACCCGGAAGTTGAACTGGGCGGCACTCCCATCGAAAGAAGAAATAATATTTACGACTATTCAGTGAAAGCAGACTTGGAATATCTTCCTAACGAAAAGCATGAACTTGCCCTAGGAATTTGGGCGGGAACACTTACTATTAGATTAAACGATTGCTTTGATGACGAACCAAGTTTTAGTTCCAGAAGCCATTCCAAATATGGTTCGGTGTATTTATCCGACACTTGGCGCCCATCAAATAAATGGAAAATTGTTAGCGGTATTAGAACCTCTTACTTATCTGATGGAGATTATTTTCGTTTAGAGCCTCGTTTATCCCTCGAATATAAAGCTAACGATAGAATTCGGCTCCAAACCGCTTATGGGCGATACAATCAATATCTGACATTGATAACAAATGAAGCCTTTTCCGGATTTGATGTTTGGCTGACTGCTGATGATGGAGTAAAACCTTCTTTCGGGGATCAATTTATTGTAGGAGCAAAAACAATTCCTTTTTCTGGTTATGGTTTAGATATAGAATTCTACTACCGTACTATGAATGATATATTTGAGCTGGATCCTTTCTTACAAGATGTTTCGGGTTTAGATTATCCTGAACTCTTTAGAATAGGAAATGGTGATGCATATGGAGCTGAACTCTTCTTTGAAAAAAGAGTCGGTGATCTTACAGGATTTATAGGATATACATTTGCTTACACGTGGAAAAAATTTGATGACTACAATAATGACATTGGTAATCCAGACGGAGCAGGCAGAAAATATCCGCCAAAGTACGATCGTAGAAATGATGTAAATCTGGTTCTTTCATACCAGCTTAGTAAACGCTGGAAATCTACTTTGTCTTTTAATTATGCTACGGGGCAAGCTTACACCCAAGTATTAGGTCGCTATACTGTCAGCAACACTCCTTGGTCAAATGCCGATTTTAACACTTTTACGGTGGGTAAGATCAATGCATCCCGACTACCGGCCTATCACAGAATGGATGTTTCGTTTGCTAGAAGCGGCACCTTTTTTGGGATGGGTGAAGCCGAATGGCAGTTCCAGATAATCAATGTATATTCAAGAAGAAATATATGGTTCTATAATTTCGATTTTGATGAAAACCCCGTTTCCAGATCAGCAGTCCCACTACTCCCACTACTCCCTACAATTTCTTATACCGTAAATTTTTAATTCATGAGACATTTAACTTTAGCCTTACTGATTTTTTCTGCACTTCTCATTTCATGTGAACTTTATCCTCAGGATGAATATGAAGAGTTTTATGTTGTTGAAAATTATTTAACAGCGTTGGATGAACTATCAAATTTATATCTTTCAACTACTGCACCTGCAAACATAGAATACAGTTTTGAAGACTTCGCTGTCAGAAATGCCAGCGTTCAGGTAAACCTGCTTTCTGAGGGAGTTGGCTCTTCTATCGAAGATGAGTTTCCTTATGAAATGAATGACCCGGGTGTTTATAGCCCTCTGGTAGCTCATAGAGCTTTACCGAATAGAACTTATCAATTGACGATCTCTAATATTCCCGGAGATATTGAAGCCTCTATTGTAGCTTACACTACTGTACCGGATACCTTCAGCACTGTAAGTCAGGTACAGGATACCGTAATTTATCAGTCTGAGAATCAGATTGAAATAGACATTACTCCTAGCAAAAATTCTGAGCGTCAAAGTTATTTTGTATTTACAACAATATCCCAGAACCCAAGCATTGAAAATCTCACTCCTCTTTATGCTGATTTCTTCGAGGAGGAAGAAGGAGATATAAAAGAATTTGCTAAAACAAGTTCTGGCATAGTTAATGAAGCGAATTTTGAACAAACACCAAATGGAACCATCAGGTTGAAATATCCTTGGTTGGCTGTGGCTTTCTTTGAAGACAATAAGATCGTAGCAAATATAATTGATGATAATATTTATGATTACCTGCGATCACAATCTGTTCAACTAGGTGGTTCTACACTTTCTCCGGGAGAAATCCCGAATGCCCTTTACAGAATTGAAGGTGGAATTGGTGTATTCGGATCGCTTGCTGCAGATACCATTCAAACCTATATTAAAAGACCTGAATAGAATTATTATTGTATGAAATACTGCTTATTACTTTTTTTTCTTTTCTTTCTCAGCCAACCCGCTGTTTCTCAAGTATCCGGAGAATTTGAAATAGCGCGGGTAAAATATCGTGGTGGCGGAGATTGGTATAATGATCCTTCTGCTCTTACAAACTTAATCAGGTTTGCAAAAAATCAGATCCCGATCAGTATTGCTGAAAAATATAAAGATGTCTCCATTGGCAGCAGTGATTTACATAGCTATCCTTTTTTATTTTTAACGGGACACGGAAACATCGCTATTAATTCGTCTGAGGCAAATAATTTAAGAAGCTATCTTGATAATGGAGGTTTCTTATTTATTGATGATGATTACGGCATTGATGAACACGCTAGAAAAATGATGAAGCAAGTGTTTCCCGATGAAGATTTCATTGAAATCCCTTTTGCTCATCCGATCTATACGAATGTATATAAATTTGAAAACGGCTTGCCAAAGATCCACGAGCATGACAATCAGTCTCCGAGGGGTTACGGGCTGTTCAGAAATGGAAGATTAGTTGTCTTTTATGCTTATGAATCTAATTTGGGAGATGGTTGGGCTGATCCGGAGATCCATAATAATCCCGCCTCTGTTCGTCAACAAGCTTTAAGGATGGGGACGAATATTTTAGTATATGCGCTTACAACACTTTAATGGATAAAATTATGGATTTAATTTCTCCCTATATAATCTTTCAAGGAAATTGCGAAGAAGCAGTCAATTTTTATCATCAATGTTTAGGAGGCGAACTGTCTGTAAAACGTTTTGGGGACACTGAAATGCCTGTTGATGAAGATTATAAAGACAAAATTATGCATGCGGAATTAAGCATTGGTGATCGAAAGATCATGTTTTCTGATGGTGCCCCACATAAAAAGGTAACGGTTGGAGATAATATTCAGATCAATCTGAACTTTGAAAGTGAAGACCATATGGAGAAAGTGTTTAACAATCTGGCTAAAGGCGGTAAAGTTACAATGCCAATCGATGTTACTTTCTGGAATGCTAAATTTGGTATGCTTGAAGACAAGTTCGGAATTAAATGGATGGTAAACTACTCCCTTAAACCCTGACCCTTATTCAGTAATTGTTTAGCGCTGACAAAATAGTATTGATAACAAAATTTAGTTGTTCATCAGAAATTATCAATGGTGGAGCTAGTCTGATCAGTTGATTTGAGTGGAGAGTCCAACCTAACAAAATTTCATTCTCAAAACAGTGATCAACAACGTGCTTTGTTAGCTCAACACTCTCTAGCTCAAGACCAAGCATAGCTCCCATTCCACGTACTTCCTTGATCCCTTTACCTTTTAAGCCGGACTTCATAATCGTTTCAATTTCCTGAGCTCTGTTAAAGAAATTTCCCTCCAAAAGTTCTTTTAAATTTGCATGAGCTGCGGCACAACTAACCGGATGTCCACCAAAAGTTGTTACATGGTTTAAAGGTGGATCGTATTTAAAAGTCTGGAATATCTGTTTTGATGAAACAAATCCTCCAATTGGCATTCCCCCACCCATCGCTTTCGCCATGCTTAAAATATCCGGTGTCACTCCATAATGCTCAAAGGCAAAAAGTTTTCCTGTTCTTCCAAATCCACTTTGTATCTCATCAAAAATTAAAAGAGCACTATGTTCATTGCATTTCTTTCGAAGTGATGCCAACCATTCTTTATTTGCCGGTATTATTCCACCCTCTCCTTGAATAGGTTCCAAAATTACAGCAGCTGTTTCATCATCGATCAAATCAAGAGCCGAGTCAGAATTGAATTCCCCAAAATGCACATCAGGAAGTAAAGGTAAATACGGATCTCTGTAAATATCTCTTCCGGTTACGCTCAAAGATCCCTGAGTGTCACCATGATAGCTATTCTTAAAAGCCACAAGTTTAGACCTTCCCGTATATTTCTTAGCTAATTTTAAAGCACCTTCATTAGCTTCTGTACCACTATTAACCAGATAGATCTGTTCCATTGAGTCAGGAAGTTGATCCAAAAGTAACTGAGCAAATTCAAGTTGGGGCTTTTGAATATATTCCCCATATACCATAACATGTAAATGGCGATCAATCTGTTCGTGTAGTGCTTTAATTATCTTTGGATGTCCATGCCCCAAACTACTTACAGCAATTCCTGATATAAAATCCAGATACGATTTTCCGGAACTGGTATAAATATAACAGCCCTTTGCTTTAGATATCTCTAATGCCATTGGAGAATCACTTGTTTGTGCAATTATGTGTTGGAATAAGTGTTTATTCAAAGTTGCTGTTATTAATCAAAATATTATAAATTAATACGGTAATAGTTGCTGTAAATTACAATATTGTATCAACTATTAAATCATCATTTTAAATGAAAAAACATGTTCTTTTAGCTATTTGTGCTCTCCTTTTAATAAGTTGTGCGAATAAAAAAAATACAACCGATACATCCCAACCAAGCCCACAAGCTGAACTAAGCTTGGCTCCCGGTTATATTCAAGCTTATCTAAAGATTTTGAATATAGAGGATAACGGTGAACAAAAGATCATTTCTTCTGAAGTTTTAGAAATTCTAAACTACGGAAGTTCTACAGACCCCGTACCCAAAGGAACTTATCTTAAATTTACTATTGATAAAGAACTTTACAATAGTTCATCTTCCAAATTCAAATCGAATGGCACTCTTACCGCAATACTTTCTAAACAAGCAAGTGGTATGATGATGGGAGGACAAGAAAAGCCAAAACTTTGGAAACTAATAACTATCAACAACTAACAATGAAGAGAAGATTACAAACCATTTCAAGTGCTCTTTTATTAGCTCTTACGCTAGTTTTTTTGACCACTTTAACAACTTTCAAGAATTCTGAGAATTCGAATGATAGTTTTGTTCCTGATCAGGAAAAGTCCGTCAACGACAGAGCTGAAAATTCGCAAGCTCGCAAAGAACACTTTTTCAGATTAACAAGAAGCCCTCACACTAATACTATCCCTGAAAATATTAGATCAAGAGAGCTTTCTCATGCCAAATCGCTTGAAAATTCTTTTAATTACAAAACCAATACACTCCTTCAGGATGAGATCTTAATAATGGAGGCCGGCCCGAATGATGTTGGTGGTCGTACAAGAGGCCTGGGAGTTGATTCAAGAAATTCAGATATAATACTTGCAGGAGGCGCCTCGGGTGGCATGTGGAAGTCTGTTGATGGAGGTGCAAATTGGTCTCAAACAAGTGATTTAGGTGAAAATTTAGGAGTTACCTCTCTGATTCAGGATCCTAATAATTTAGACATTTGGTATTACTCAACCGGTGAATTTTCCGGAGGTTCAGCCAGAGCAAGAGGCGGTGGTGGTCAACTTTACGGTTCCGGAATTTATGTATCAACTGATAATGGTGATAGTTGGGCTCAAATTCCTACTACTGATGATTCTGACGTCTCCTTCAACTCGAAATTCGATTATATTTCAAGAATTGAAGTTAGTCCTACTACAGGCACTACATTTTTTGCCAGTAACGCAATAGGTGTTCATAGGTCGATCAATAACTTTGTAAGCAGTTCTCTTGCTTTAGGTGGAACTAACCAACATGTTTACAGTGATGTTCAAGTGGCCTCTGATGGAGTTGTTATAGCTGCTATTTCAAGGCCTTTTGATGGCTTTTCCCAAGCAAACTCTTCCGGAGTTTATATTTCAACAAATGATGGTATCACATGGACAGATGTTACACCTGCTACCTATCCATCTAATCCGGGAAGAGCTGTGATCGGAGTATCTGAATCTGATCCTGCATTCTTTTATGTATTTGCGGCTGATAATTCTAATCAACCTACTTTGTTTAGTTTTAATATTTCCGATCCTGAAAATGTTTTGTCATTCGATCGAACAGACAATATTCCTAATTTTGGACCTCAAGTAGGGAGTTTAAATCTGCAAGGTGGATATAACATGGTTTGTGAAGTACACCCTACTGACCGTAATACTGTTTTGATTGGTGGTACTAACTTGTTCAGATCAGTTGATGGATTTACTTCTACTCCGGCAGATAATGAAGATCAAGATGGAAATGCAGGCAGTGATGGTTATACGGATAACACTGAAAAAGACAAGTATTGGATAGGCGGCTATGCTCCTCAGAACAATATATCACAATACCCGAATCATCATCCTGATCAACATTTTGTAGTTTTTGATCCAAATGATTCGGATCGTGTTTTCAGTAGTCATGATGGAGGAATAAGTGTTACTTCAAATATTAAAGCAAATACTATAAGTTGGCAAGATCTAAACAATGGATATAATATAACTCAGTTCTATACTGTTTCGATACATCCTGATGCCGGAGACGACCGGATTCTGGGAGGTACTCAGGATAATGGTTCTCCGTTTTTTGAGTTTTCAGCACTTTTAGGCACCAGTGAATCTTTTGATATATCCTCAGGTGATGGAGCCTACGCTTATCTTGGAGAAAATTATCTTACAACCTCATCCCAAAGAGGCCGATTAATACAGTACCGATATACTTTGGACGGAGATCCGACGACATTCTCTTATATCGCTCCGATAGATGCCTCTAATCAGTTATTTATCCATCCCTATTTAGTTAATCCTAATAGTGAGAATCATATTTTTTATCCCGGAGGTAATAAACTATTCAGAAATTCATCGGCAACACTAATTCAGGTAAATCAAAATAATCCGGATGGTACTTCTGAAGGATGGTCTGAACTAACAGATATGGCAACACCTGCCGGTACAATTATTTCTACTCTTGCAATAAGCTCTACTAATCCGGCTAATGTACTTTATTATGCTTCATATTCAGCATCCCAAAAACCTGAAATTTACAGATTGTCTAATGCTAACAATTCTTCATCCACCAGCGATCTTAAGGTACAAACCTTTACAGCTGTGAATTCGGACTCTATTCCGCCTGAAGGTGCTTACATACATGATATTGCAGTAAGTGAAGATAATGGTAATGAGATTATTGCTGTAGTATCTAATTATAGTACAGAAAGTATTTATTACTCCACGAATGGAGGCAACACCTGGACAGGAATTGGAGGAAACCTTGAACCTTCGAATGGGAATGGACCCTCTGTGAGAACTGCAGCAATTACTAAAACTGCTTCAGGGGAAAAAACATATTTTGTTGGAACCAGCACAGGATTATATGCAACGAATACCATCGCAAGTGCCAATACAGAATGGAAACTCCAAGGGACTTCAACTATTGGTAACTCTGTAATCGAATATTTAGATTATAGACCTTCCGATAAAACTTTAGCAATTGCAACACATGGTAGAGGTATTTTTATCGGCAACGTATCAATGTCGGTTTCTAATGAAATAGCTGATCTTACTGATATTCCCGGTGAATTTAGTCTGGATCAAAACTATCCAAATCCTTTTAACCCATCTACAAATATCTCTTATTCACTACCGTCAAATAGTACTGTGAATATTTCAGTTTATGATATAAATGGCAGAAAGGTAGCAGATCTCCTTTCAGGAGAATCCAAAACTGCAGGTAACCATACTTTAAGTTTTGATGCCAGCAATCTTGCAAGTGGAGTATATCTCTACAGAATTGATGCTAACTCTGTTTCTAAGAACCGTTCTTTTTCTCAAATTAAAAGAATGACCTTGATCAAATAGAAAATCTTTGGTCACAAAAAAGCCCCTTCTTACAAAAAGGGGCTTTTTTATTTCAACGAAATTTAAAGGAGTTTATCTCTGGGATTCTACTGCTTCAACTACTTTTTCAGTTGTAATCCCAAAATGCGAATACAGCTCTTCATAAGGAGCTGATTCACCAAATGAGTCAATACCGATAGCAATACCTGTGTTACCTATCCATTGGTTCCATCCAAAGGTTGTGCCGGCTTCTACCGAAACTCTATTTGTTACAGATCCGGGTAGTACTTTCTCGATATACTCGGCATCTTGTTTTTGAAATAACTCCCAACAAGGCATGCTTACAACTCTTGCATCAATTCCTTTTTGTGACAGAACTGCTTTAGCTTCCATTGCTAAATGAACTTCGGACCCTGTACCAATAAGAATTGAATCAGGAATTTCTTTGTCTGAATCAGATAGAATATATGCTCCTTTTTCGGTTAAGCTTGCAGCATTAATTGATGTTCTGGAGAAAGTTGGAATATTCTGCCTTGTTAAAACAATGATGGTAGGTGTATCTTTACTTTCAATGGCTATTTTCCATGCATATGAAACTTCATTAGCATCTCCGGGTCTAATTACATTTACATTCGGCATTGCTCTTAAACTAGCTAAATGTTCTATCGGTTGATGAGTAGGTCCGTCTTCTCCTAATCCAATACTATCATGAGTCATAACATAGATAGAAGGCGTCTGCATTAAAGCAGCTAATCGAATTGATGGTCTGCAGTAATCTGTAAATACAAAAAATGTTCCACCAAAAGGAATCATACCACCATGTAATGCCATTCCATTCAGAGCAGCAACCATTCCATGTTCTCTAACTCCATAATGTACATTCCTGCCTACGGAATTTTCTGAGCTAAATACACCTTCATCTTTTAGATTGGTCTTAACACTACCCTCTAAATCTGCTGAGCCTCCAAATAGATTAGCTACTTCGTCTTTCAAAGCATTTAGCACCGTACCTGATGCGGATCTTGAAGCAACTCCTTTTGGATCTTCATCGAAAGTAGGTAACAGCGTCTCAAGATTCTCAGAGATATTTCCATTCATCCAGTCATCGAATAAAGAAGCAAGCTCTTTGTTCTCTGATCTATATTCATTCAGTATTTCCCCCCAAGATTCCTCCAAAGCTATCCCTTTGGATACTTCTTTTCTGAACAAATTAAGAGCTTCTTCAGGAATGAAAAACTTTTTCTCAGGATCCCAGCCATAGGCCTTTTTTGTGAGCTTTATCTCATCTTCTCCTAATGGAGATCCGTGTGAAGAAGCTGAATCTTGTTTGTTAGGGCTTCCAAATCCAATATGGGTTCTGCAAATTACAATAGATGGCTTTGCTGTTTCTGACTGCGCTTTTTTTATTGCTGATTCAATTTCATCATGATCATGACCATCAATTTCCTGTACGTGCCAACCATATGCTTCAAACCTTTTTACAGGATCTTCTGTAAATGCTAGATCAGTTGAACCGTCAATGGAAATAGAATTAGCATCGTAAAGATAGATCATTTTTCCCAGCTGCAAATGCCCCGCTAAAGATGCCGCCTCATGAGAAATACCTTCCATCAGGTCTCCATCACTAACAATTGCATATGTGTAATGATCAACGATCTTATGTTGATCTGTATTAAACTTACCCGACAGAAATCTTTCTGCCATAGCCATACCAACCCCGGTTGCAAATCCTTGCCCCAAAGGCCCTGTAGTCATCTCTACTCCCGGTGTTAAATGCTTCTCAGGATGTCCCGCGGTCTTGCTCCCCATCTGGCGAAAGTTCTTGATCTCATCCAAACTCAGATCATAACCTGTTAGATGGAGAAGACTATAGATAAGCATTGAACCATGACCCGCCGATAAGATAAATCGATCTCTGTCAAACCATTCCGGGTTTTTCGGGCTGTGTTTAAGAAATTTTGTCCATAAAATATAGGATACATCAGCCATTCCCATTGGCATTCCCGGATGCCCTGAGTTGGCTTTTTGAACAGCGTCTATTGAAAGAGTTCTTATTGTATTGACACACAGCTGATCTAAAGAAGCCATAGATAAAGAGTAGTTAGTTTTTAAAATTTAAGATAACGAAGGTCTTTTCAGTCAAAAAGATAAGCCTTTTTCCAGAAGTTATTTTAAATAAAAAAAGCCCAATGAAAAAATCATTGGGCTTTTAAAGAGCGTTGAGTAATAACCTAGTTAGTTGAACTACACTTTAGTTCGAACTCCATTGAATGCTTTGCAGGAGCACTGAATGATCCAAATGATGCATTCGTGTAAGCACTACAAGCATCTGCTTTATTACCTTTCATTTGGTAAGCGAATCCCATTTCAAAATAAATTTTAGCCTTATCAGTTTTCCCTCCTTTTTCATAGGTGAGAGCAGTTTTAGCATTAGAAATAGCTGAATCATATTTACTTTGCTTATTATAAGCCTCAGCTAATCTGTAATACACATCTGCAGATTCGGCATCATATTCAGTTGCTAAATTTAGAAGATCAATTGCCTCGCTATAGTTTTTTGCTTCGATAAGCTTAGCGCCTCTGAAAAGAAGTTCGTCATGAGCAGCATTTCTTGCTTGTCTGGCAATTTGTCCTTTATTCGTCTTATCTGCTACAGCAATTGCCTGGTCAAACCATCTTAAAGCATCATTGATATCATCAGATATTTTCTTAGCAACAAGACCTTTGGTGTAGTAAGGCTGAGCATAGTTAGCATTTGCTTGAATAGCACTATTTAAAGCATCATCAGCTTCTTCGTACATTTCTCTTTTAAATAACATAGTTCCTTTTTGGTAATATAATTGAGGAACGTAGCCACGTGCTGTTTGCATAACACGATCATCACCATATTCTTTAGCTAACTCTACAGTCTTTTCAAACTCTGTTATGGCTTTGTCAAGGTCAGGAATTTGCTTAGAACTTCTAAAAGCATTAAACATACTTCCAGCTTTGTTAATTTGAACTTTAGGAATTTGTTGTTCGGAACGTGACTTAATATCATCTCCCTGTGGAGTACCTAACTCCTCTCCAATTTTTGCTGCTTCCAAATAGGTAGAAATTGCTTTGTCAAATTCTTTTGCTTCAGCTTGTTTGTTAGCTTCGTTATATAGCTTAACTGCGTCATCATGTGTTTTCTGAGCAAATACATTGGTCGCTAACAGCCCCACAAATAAAACCAATAAACTTTTATTGATAAACTTCATTTTTCTAATGTCTAGTGTTAATTATTTCAAAGCTTTTAATTTAAATAAAAAAAAGCTTCATATCTAAAATTAATAACCCGTTTATTCTGATGAATATTTCTCACATATTCATGTTAGTACAAATACTCATCTTTGGTGATTTAAAATGAAAAATTGGGTTTTGGTTCCTTTTTCTCATAAAAGTCACATATTATCTTTACAGCTTCTTCTTTGCTGTCCGTAACATGAAATAAATCAGAATCTTTCTCCGAAATTGTACCCGACTCTTTCATAGTAGTATTAATCCAATCAACTAAGCCTGCCCAATAATCAGATCCAAAAAGGATAATCGGAATCTTTGAAATCTTATGAGTTTGAATCAGTGTCAAACTTTCAAAAAGTTCATCTAAAGTTCCAAACCCACCCGGGAAAACGATAAATCCCTGAGCATATTTTACGAACATTACTTTTCTGACAAAGAAATAATTGAAGTCCACTGAATAATCTTTGTTTACAAATTCATTCATCCCCTGTTCAAACGGTAGTTCGATTCCTAATCCAACTGAACGACCATTTCCATCCGCCGCTCCTTTATTACCGGCTTCCATTATACCGGGTCCCCCTCCTGTAATTACTCCGAATCCTTTTTCTGTAATTAGTTTAGCCGTTTCAACAGCAAGCTCGTAATATTTATCGCCGGGTTTTGTTCTTGCAGATCCGAAAATAGAAATACATGGGCCTACTTTGTATAAGGTATCAAAGCCTTCAACAAATTCTCCCATAATTTTAAAGACACTCCAAATATCCTTATTACTCCCTTCCTCATACTGCCTTTGTATTTGTGCTTCTGATTTTTTGGGTTTATTCATACTAAAAACTAATTGAAAGTGAAATTGAAGGTACATCTCCGAGTAAAGGAGAATTAATGTTGTTGGGTTTAAATGTTCTGTTCATTGAAAGATCATCTGATACATCAAATGGCCGTAAATGTGCAAAAACATATGCATCTACTGCATTTAACACATATGAGAGAAATATCGTTACATAAATAAAATCTCTTCTGTTTCTGAGAAAATCTCTGTTACTTTTTAATGCAGTTTGACCTTGATCACTTAATCGATCAGGAGTTGGCCCAAATCTCATATCTGTGTTTGAATCAAAAGAATTATAGTAAGCAGCTCTGTAATCATGATATTGTTTTGTAAGATATACACTGTAATATCCAAGTCCGCCTAGCAAACCATAAACTATGGGGACTTTCCAGGCTTGCCTGTTTGTTATTTGTCCCCAGCCCGGAATTATTAGAGATCTTCGTACTACTAATTTAGGATCAGGGTACTGAGTTTTTGTACTATCTGTATTTAAAGAATAGCTATAAGAATATTTTTCTAAATCTGCTTTTTGTAAATACTGTGCTTTTGTATTTACGCTGCTTAAAAGAACTAAGCTTGCAAAAATGATATTAAATCGAATCAAAGATCCCAAGAATGCGCTCCAGGTCGTCTTCTGAATAATATTCGATTTTGATTTCTCCACCTTTGGCTTTTGGGTTAACCTGCACTTTAGTACTAAAAGTATGCCTCAGTCTTGAAGATATTTCTTCGTAAAATGGATTGTTTGGATCTTTTTTAGACGAGGTTTTCTTTTTCTTTCCTGCTGAAGATAACGCTCTTACCGCATCTTCCATTTGTCGTACTGACCATTCATTGGTAACCGCTTTTTTCAACAATTTTTGCTGATCAGAAATATCTTCGATAGTAATAAGAGAACGAGCATGCCCCATTGCTATTTCATTCTTTTTTAATGCTGTTTGAATGAAATCCGGCAAGGTCAATAACCGTAACATATTTGTAACAGTTGTTCTGTTCTTACCTACTCTTTCAGCAACTTGAGCTTGAGTATAATCAAATTCTTCTAAAAGCCTTTTGTAAGCCAAAGCAACTTCAAGAGCATTCAGATCTTCCCGTTGAATATTTTCTATCAAAGCAAATGCCATGCTTTGCTCATCATCGGCTTTACGAACGTATGCTGCTACCTCTTTAAGCCCTGCAAGTTTCGATGCTTTTAATCTGCGTTCTCCACTTATCAGCTCAAACTTTCTCTCGCCAATATACCTTACCGTAAGTGGCTGAATAATTCCATGCTCTTTAATAGAATCAGCCAGTTCGTCCAGCTTTTCTTCATCGAATTCCTTACGCGGCTGGTGTGGGTTTGCTCTGATATCATCTACAGGAATATGAAGAACTACATTTACTAATTCGGCAGGATCAACTTCAACCGGTTTTTCCGAATCGGAGCCTTTTTGTTTTGCTATAGGCTCTCTTTTATTCTCTTCGGATTTCTCCTCATCGGATTGATACTCCGGGAAATAAACACCTAAACCTCTTCCTAAAACCTTCTTTGCCATTCTATTATTCCTTAATTAGAAAGTACAGGACTATTCTTAAATAGCTTTCTGTTTTTCTTAATGATCTCACGAGCTAAAGACAGATAATTTTTACTTCCGGTGCTGGTAGAATCATATAAAAGCGCCGGTTTACCAAAACTTGGAGCTTCAGCGAGCCTGATATTTCTGGCGATCACCGACTTGAAAACTCTGTCATCAAAATAACGCTTTACTTCTTCAGCCACCTGATTGGATAATCTTGTTCTGGTATCATACATCGTCAATAAAACCCCTTCAATATCCAAATCAGGATTCAAGTGTTGTCTTACAATTTTGATTGTATTCAATAATTGACCAAGACCTTCTAATGCAAAGTACTCGCACTGAACAGGTATTACAATAGAATCCGATGCTGTAAGCGCGTTGATAGTTAAAAGTCCCAGAGAAGGCGGGCAGTCAATAATGATAAAGTCATATTTATCTCTTAGATCACCGATTGCCTTATCAAGAATTCTTTCGCGATCCTCTCTGTCAATCATTTCGATTTCAGCACCTACCAAATTTATATGAGCAGGTACCAAATCCAGAAAATCTAATTCTGTTGAGCGTATCGTTTCAGTAGTGTCAGTGCTACCAATCATCACCTCATATACAGAATTGGTAACGGTCTTAACATCAATACCTAATCCACTAGTTGTATTACTTTGAGGATCTATATCAATTACAAGTGTTGGGTGCTCTATGGCCGCTAAACTAGCAGCTAAGTTGATAGCAGTAGTTGTTTTACCTACTCCTCCCTTTTGATTTGCTATAGAGATAACTTTACCCATTAAATACTCGCTTATTTTGGTTCTTTGACATTAAAATCAATATAAAGCGAGGTATCATGCGATACAAAAATACTTATTCACATCCATATAGTAAGTTATCCACAATTGGGATCAGTTATTAACCGGAGAACTGGTTAATAGTACTCCCTGTCTTTGATTCGAGGGTTCATCAACTTTATTTACAGGGATAAGTTTTTCATAACTCTTTTCGTACTCGGCCCCAATTCTTTGTGCCTGAACCGCATCGGTACGGTCTGATATATTAATAATTTCATTCCTGTCAACCCATGGCTGAACGGTGCCGGCAGAAATAACAGTGGTTTGAGCTGGTGAGCTTGTTAACGTTCCAAAATCAATGAAATACACAGAAACCGAAATAAGAAGCAGGATAGTTGCAGCTACTGCTACCGTTTTTCCAAACCAACCTATTAATTTAAACGAACTACGTAGACGCTTTTGTTGGTCGGATACGGCTTGTTCTTTAACCTTATTGAGTATTTCAGCAGGTGTCTGCTTTAATGGTAACTTTTTAACCTTATTGTATGTGCTCCTTAAACTTTCAACTTCTATGAGTAAGTTTTCGTTACTCATCATTTCTCTTTCAAATTCGATCTCCTCAGAGGGATCCATCTCCCTCATGAGGTACCGAATACAGTCTTCATCGTTTATTTGCATGTTTAAACTCATGTTGTCTTTCTTCCTCAAAGTGCTTGCGCAAATTTATCAACGCATAACGCATACGACCTAGTGCCGTATTTATTGATACATTAGTCAATTCTGCGATTTCTTTAAAGGGCATTTCATAATAATGCCTCAAAAGTACAACGGTGCGTTGTTCCTCAGGTAATTTAGCTATATGAGCCATTAAACTGGACTTTGTTTCGCCCTCAACTAATTGCTCATCAGCGTCTACCCAACTCTCGTCCGTCATTCTATCAAAGTAATCTGAGCGAGAATCGTCATCGTCGTACCAAGAGTTAACGTCAATGTAACGCTTTTGTTTTCTTATATGATCAATTGTTGCATTGTGCGCAATTCTCATTACCCACGCAATCCATTTACCTTGTTCGTTGTAGGTGTCATCCATTTTTGTGACTACCTTCGTAAACACTTCCTGAAAAATATCATTAGCTGTTTCAGGGTTGTTGATCATACTATAAATGTATGAATAAATTTTTGCCTGGTGACGGTTCATTAATTCATTGAATGCAGCTTCGTCAGCTTTTTTTCTGAAATAACGTACCAGATCTCTGTCCCGAAGATCTTTATAAGATGCCTTTGTAGTTCTCTTTAATAGTTCCATTGTGTTCACCCGTGTATTTTGGGGTTAACTCTTTGCCAACGTATTGATTAAACTCTGAATACCTCGATTACATTCAATCAATAACATTTATTAACACAAAGAGCATTTTACCTCTTGTCTTGCACTATTGTACGAAGAGCTAAGACAATTGGCTTGGTTCTATTTTAATTGATGATACTCAACCTTCATATCACATGATGATGTTAGCCGTTTAATCACATCAAAATCTAAGACGAGCTAGTTATTGAAATGGTTGTAAACTTTTTCTCCGGATTTTTTCCCGATCACTTTTTGAATCTCTTCTATTTCGGCTTGTTTTACTTTTTTTACTGAACCAAATTCCTTCAACAGTGCTTGTGATGTTTTTTCACCCACTCCCTCTATATCAGTGAGTTCTGTGATCAATGTTCTCTTGGACCTTTTTTGACGATGAAAAGTGATCGCAAAACGGTGCGCTTCATCTCTGGCTTGTTGGATCAGTTTAAGGGCAGTTGATTTTTTAGGGATCATTATCGAGTCCATTTTACCAGGTATAAATACCTCTTCCAATCTCTTTGCTAAGCCGATAATTTCACATTCACCGTAGAACCCAATTTCTTTAAGGGCTTCCACTGCAGAACTAAGTTGTCCTTTCCCACCATCAACAATAATAAGATCCGGAATTTGCAATCCATCTTTCATCACTTTGGAGTAGCGCCGCGTCAAAATCTCTTTCATAGAAGCAAAGTCATCAGGACCTACAACCGTTTTAATATTGAATCGCTTGTACTCGCTTTTTCGAGGTTTTGCATCTACAAAACAAACCATAGAAGCTACAGGATCTGATCCTTGTAAATTTGAATTATCAAAGCACTCAATTCTTCTGGGAAGTCTCTGTAAACCTAAATGTTCTTTCAGTTCTTTTACTGCATGAGGAATACGATCGCGTTCTGCTTTTTCTTTTTCTAATCTTCTTTCGTTTAAATGTAGTTTCGCATTCGATTTGGCCATTTTGATCAACTGGGCCTTTTCTCCAATCTGTGGTACATGAACCGGTACTTTCTTTCCTTTTTCCTGATATAGATACTGTACCAATGCTTCATCATCTTCCATCTCTTTGCTGATATACACCTCATCAGGAATGGCAGCTGTATATTGTCCGGTGTAATAATCTTCCACAAAAGACTGAAGCAGAACACCTTCAGCCAGTCCATCAATATTTTTCAAGAAACGATGGAATTTACCTATCAACTTGCCTTCCCGCACTTTAAATAAAACCCCACAGGCTTCTCCAAGTTCCGAATCGATTATCAATGCAAATACATCGCGATCTACTTTTTTGTCCGCGACCATTTTCATTTTCTTGCTGTAGCGCTCAACGGCAATAAGGCTATCCCGAAGCTTAGCTGCTTCTTCAAATGCTAAAGCGGAAGATGCTATTTCCATCTCTTCTTTCAGTTCACGGATCAACACCTCCGTTTGTCCATTCAGCAATCGCTCTACTTTAGATACAACAACATTATAGCGTTCATTATCCCAATCGCCAGAACAGTTCTCTAAATAATCATCGAAACAGGAATGCCACTTAGGAATCCCACGAGTTCGATCAATATTCTTGATTGAAACTGCGCAGGTACAAAGATCAAAAGCTTTTCGAATGGTTTCCAGCATCCGCTTCATGTTTATAACGCTGTCGTACGGACCATAATATTTACTTCCGTCTTTCACGATAGTTCGAGTTGGAAACACTCTTGGCTTATCATCTTTTGTGATGCAAATGTAGGGATACGACTTGTCATCCCGATACATAATATTGTAGCGAGGCTGATACTGCTTAATAAAGTTATTCTCTAAGATCAAAGCTTCCGCTTCTGAATCAGTAACTACCACTTCCAGATCATCGATCTTGGAAACCATCGTTTTGATGCGTCCATCTACATTACGGGATTCTTGAAAATAAGAACGAACTCTGTTTCTTAGCTTCTTGGCTTTTCCTACATACAACACACTTCCGCTTTTATCTCTGTAGATATAAACTCCGGGTGAAAGCGGTAGATTCGCTACTTTTTCAGAAACTTCTATGTTGATCTTTGGATTGCTCACGGTTTAAAGGTAGTGGTTTTGGAACACTGATTCCGCTGATTTTGGATTGCTTATTTCAGCTTATGGTTTTATTAAACCTCTTTCGATTCAAAACTTCTTTTCGTATTTATAGCGAAATATTTTTTTAAATATGAACAACAAGATCCCAAACGGCTTAGTTTTTTCTACTCGATCACCAAAGCGAAGAAAACGTGCATTTATTTTAGTTCCGATTCTGATACTAATTCAAATTTGCCTGATCTGGCCGGTTTATCCATTGATGAGTTCAGCAAGGCCACTAATTCTTGGGCTGCCCCTATCCTTTTTCTGGGTTATCCTGATGGTTTGTTGCTCCTTTACAGCACTCTTTCTCTTTTTCAGAAAAGATACTGAGGAGGAAAGCTAATTGGCTGACTGGATCATTATTCTCGGAATTTGTGGAATCTATTTGGCGATCACTTTGGTGATGGGAATCATCCCGGGAAGAAAAGTGAGCAACAGTGCCGCCGGATATGTAGCTGGTGACCGTTCCATGAATGTGTTCATTCTCTATTTCGTGTTGGGCGCATCCATTTTTTCCTCTTTTGCATTTTTGGGTGGTCCGGGTTGGGCGTATTCCCGTGGAGCTGCTGCTTTCTACATCATCGCTTACGGAGCTTTGGGAATGGTTCCCTTTTACTTTTTTGGCCCCAAAGCCAGAAAACTTGGTGCAAAACACGGATTTGTTACCCAAGCCGAATTACTTCAGGATCGCTACAACAGTAAACTACTTTCAGCTCTATTAGCAGTTCTAACTGTAGTGGTTTTGATTCCCTATTTAACACTGCAAATGAAAGGCGCCGGATTGGTCCTGAATACGATCAGCGAAGGAACTATTCCTGAATGGTTGGGCGCCGGAATTGCGTACGGAGTCGTGCTTGTGTACGTGTTCTTTAGTGGAGTGATGGGGGTTGGGTGGACGAATACTTTCCAAGGAATTTTCATGCTGATCATTGCGTGGTTTTTGGGAATCTATCTTCCTGAAAAGATGTATGGTGGAATCGGGCCGATGTTTGAAGAATTAATAGCTTCCGATTTTGGTGACGCACTTACTGCTCCGGGTTTAACC
>Ga0208157_1000095_pt1 | contig 59010 bp, 71 predicted proteins | sample 5_EtaG_FD_184077 | JGI IMG/M metagenome (GOLD analysis project Ga0208157, IMG submission 184077) | Marine viral communities from the Subarctic Pacific Ocean - 5_ETSP_OMZ_AT15132 metaG (SPAdes) (version 2) | ecosystem: Environmental > Aquatic > Marine > Oceanic | place: Pacific Ocean | collected...
AATAGCTAGGAGTGACGGCCCATATATCTGTTGTTATAGCCATTGTCTATTCTCCTATTAAGCTGTACGTGTAATAGTATAAGCAGTAGGGCTACTAAATAATAAAGTATATTTAGCCATGCCTGTAACACCTGAAGGTACAGTAAGTAGTCCAAATGATGCGCCTACAGCGGCTGCGGCTGCTGATAAAATTGCGTTAGTACTAACAACCATTGTTACTGTATTAGCACCACCGGTATTATCAACGACTAATTCAAAAACTGTTCCTGCAGTTGCTTGTAATTCAGCGCCTAAAAGAGTCCCAGTTGGGAATGTAATACTTGTTCCTGCTGCGGATGTTGATGTAATATACCCTGTAGCTACTTGAGCTGCGGTTGCGACTGCAGTTGCATTAATAGCTGCGGAGGTAGTGTGGTCGGACAGAAAGCCGCTTTGTGATACGACTGGTCCTGAAAATGTGGTTCTTGCCATGATATTTCTCCATACAAAGTTAAGCTTATCCGTCGTGTATGCGTCTGCTGGGGCAGTCTGATAAGCTGGATGTTCCCAGATAATTAATGATACTCTATTTAGTGCTTTTGCACAATAAAAAAGGGACCGAAGTCCCTTAGTTTAAGTTACGTAATTACTTGTTCATTACGTACATTGTTACTTCAAAACCGAAACGCATTTCAGTTGCTGATGGTTTAGTCCACATAGTATTTCTCCTTTATATTAGATTTCAGCATTGCTGATACAAAGATTATATATTTCAGTTACATTTGTGCACTAAGTAAATTCATGAGTTTATCCCAACTTATCAAGTGCTTGCGATACTTTGCGTTCCATCATAGGTATAAGTCTCATACCACTATATCCAATAAAGAAAGCTATGGCTGGAGAAAATGTTATATGAAGACCAAATTGATTAATAATAGGTGGCACAAAAAACTCAGCTGATATAGCTGCAATGAATACAGATAACATAAATTCTACGCGAGCACGTTTACGCTCTACAAGCCAATTAATATGCCCACCACGAGGTACTTTACCTTTGGCTTTTTTAACATTGTAATTACAGAAACCTCCTAATACAGACGCAACCATACATACAACGCTAACTCCAAACATATCAATCAAATATTGCATAACTTTTATCCTCGATTATTATACAACCTAAGGCTTCCATACAAGGATAATCAGAATATAGTTTATTACCACAACTAAACCCTGTTACTCTTGTTGGTTTTTCTTTGAATGCATCTATTAATATTTCTGTACTAGATTTTTTATCATTAAATAGTGTTCCTACATCATAAGCATTTCTACTTTTATCTATAAATTGATAATATTCATTGTGTATAAAATACGTACACCCTGATAAAAAGAAACTTAGTAGTAATATCCACTTAATCATTTATTAATATTATACCTTATAAAAAAGAAAACCCGACAGAGAGGAGCCGGGTTTTCAGGAGGAGTGCTTTAATTAAGCACCTGGTGAACCCCACATACCGAGGGGGTCTGACCAACCAAATGAATATCTTTCACGGGCTTTGTATCTAACATTACCTGTGTCGAAATCACCATCCATAGAAGTAGTAAGCGGAGTTCTTTCGAAATGCTTCATACCGTTAGGAACGTCGGTTGTTAAGAAATAAGCATCACTATCAGTTAAGTAATGATTAATTGTATAACCTTCTGGAATCGCACCGTTATTTCTCAATGCGTTGAGGTCGTTATCAGCTGTACCAACACGTTGTTGAGTATCTAATATACGAGTAGCAACGAATTGTAATGCTGGTGGAATTACCAACTTACGTGGTTTAGCAGCAATCAATAAACCTCTTTCATCAGTCCACGCTGCAATTTGAATCACTGCGTTTTCTAATGCTGTTTCGTTAAGGTCTGTTGCAACTGCTTGTACGTTACTGTTAGTACCACCTGAAACTAATGGGTGGTTAGTAACTGCACCACCAGCGGCTGTACCAAATAGTGAACGTGCGTCACCACCTAAGAAAGCACCGTCAAAGCCATTGTTTAAAACATTAGCTGCACGAACTTGCTTAGTATTTGCCATTGAACGAGCAAGAGCTTTAGTATAACGAGCTGAAAGACTATCATATAGATTATCCTCAACCGCTTCTTCAGTTAAACTGAATCCTAAAGCAATTGTTACGTGATTATATCTAGCTGTAAAAGCTTCTTGTGCGTTGTCATACGCAATCGCTGCTCCCTCATTTTTCAGAGGTGCACCTGCAAAGCCTGCTAGTTTTGTTTCTTCTTCAAAAGAACGGTCTGAAGACTCAGTCTCATAAAGTTCTTTATGCTCTTCGCCATATTTTTCATACTCTAAACCAAATAAAGCGTTAAGTCCTGGTAATAGCTCCTTAAGGAGCTGGGCTCTTGAAATTGCCATAATAATTTCTCCTTAATTAGATTCCAGTTGGGTTGTTATATGAATGATTTGTACCATTAAACTTAATTAGTAAGTCTGTAAATGCATCACCCACGGTTGATTTTGGACCATCTACAAAGTCAACAATACGGAAAGCAATAGTGCTTGTCGTAGCTGTTGTTGAAGATACTGCAGTGTTGGAGTTACCATTTGTAGTATCGCCTGTAGTTGTAGATTGCACTGCTGCGAAGTTAGTATTCTGACCTAAGTCAGCTTGTGTAACTGCACCGTCCGCCTGTGCCTGAAAGATTACATCTGGGTCATCGATAACATATGCTTTAATATCGTCTGCCACTGTACCTGTTGGGTAGTTATTTCTAAACACTACTGTGCCTAGATTTGGGTCTGTGTAAGTACAACCTACAAAAACACCAATAACACCAGCAGGGAATTGGTCAGCATTGTTACCTAAATCTGTAACAATTTCGATAGTTCCTGCGGCTACGATTTGAACAACCGAGCCATTAAATATGTTAGTTCCGTATCCAGAAGCAATCGGTAATAGACGTGTAGAACCCGCATATGGAGTTCCGCCTATATGGTTTACTGCTTTAAGTCCGTAAGGACTAGCTGTAGTCGCCATGATTGTTTCTCCTATTTATTTTTTCCCCTTTCCAAAACTTCGACCATTTTCTTGACCTTCAGCAAATTTAGGCATACGTGGGTCACTTTGATTCATGTATTGCGCATCTACTGCTTCAGTCTGAGCTCGTGTTTTTTCATTCACATAAGCTTTTCTTTGGTCCATCATTTCTTGAGGAGCTTTACAAAGTAATAGACCTCCAACTTCTATGCCTTCTTTATATTGGCTATTGGGGTCTGCCTGTATTATGACTTCTGGGTGTTCCGAATGCTTTACCGGTTCCCAGCCTTCACGCATTTTTGAAGAGACGTTCATGTTATCGGCTTCATTAAGTAAAGAAACTCTAACCCAACGATACGCCCATCCCGGTTGTTTTTTGAACTCCGGAAGGAGTGAGGCAGGTTGCCATTTTTTCGCTTCGTCTTGTCTTACTTCTGTTTCTCTTGATTCTCTTTTTACCTTATCCATTTGCGTTCTCCAATTTAATCATTTCTCGTGCATATTGCTCCGGTGTTAACTTAAGCTTTTTAGCAAAAGCAACTTGTGTCTTACTTAGGCGTACTTTTTTTGGCGCGGTACTTCGCGTTGCCGGTGCAACTACATTCGAAGGTTTGCGTTGGGCGGGTTTTTCTTCCGGTTCCAACGAATTATCCCCAAAATTTTCAGGGAATCGTTTTTGCATCGTTTCATCTATACGACGGTAGTATGCGTCAGAAGTGGGGTCTATCCCATTTCTAACAAGTTTTTCATGTAGTCCTAATGCTAATGAAGTCATTTCTTCATCTTTACCAAACCAAGTATTGTTTGCTTGCCAAGCCTGAGCTTTAGCGTCTGGTTTTGGTACTGCAGGACGTACTGGTTGTTGATTAGACTCTACACTATTTTCCTGCTTTTGTGAAGTATATTGTGGTTTTAAAGCTTGTGCTTGAGATAATTTAAGTTGAGCACTATTCATAGCTCCTTGAGCTTCAACTATTTTATCAGTATCACCAGCATCATAAGCTTCTCTATAATCTCTTTTAGCTATTTTAAGTTCATTTTCAGAAGCAGTTACTAATGTTTTAAGATAGTCTTCTTCGCCTGTACTTAAAGTAGTTTGAAGTTTTTTATTTTGCTCATACACTTTTTGTGCGTAAGCAATAGCTTCTTCTTTTTCACGCGCCGCTTCTTCTTTAGCACGTCTTTCGTCGTGCCATACTTTTTTAAGTTGAGCCATACGTTGTTTAACACGTTCAGAATAATCTTCTAAAGAATCTTTTTCTAATTCCTCAACCATTTCTTTAGGTAAAGGTTCTTTTCCTTGGTCTTCAATAGGAGTATCATCTTCAACTTCTAAAGCTAATTCTTCTTGTTTAGGTTTTTCAGTTTCTACACGTTCTACATCCGCAGTAGATTTTTTACCATCACTTTCTTTTTTGCTGGCTTCTAAATCTACTTCAACTTCTTCTCCTTCCATTTCTAACTCTTCGGGTATTTCATTAACTATCTCTGCCATGCTAATCTCCTATGCGCGTTCGTATCCACGTGGGTCATCGACCACTGCTTCTACGGTATCGTCGTTAATAATGCGGAATTCTTTTCCGTGGATTTTAATTCTAGTTCCTGAATAGGCACGAGTTATAACGAAGTCACCTTCTTTACACCAAGCACCTGACGGAAACCTAGCTTCATCTTGATAAGCTAAATCTCCTAGCTGCATAACAAATAAAACAACCGTTGAGTGCTCTTGTATTTGTCTTACAGAATCTGATTTAATAAGACCACTTTCATACTTTTCATCTGCTTCAGGTACCATACATAAAATACGATAGCCTTTGACATCAGGAAGTTGGGTAGTAAGTTTAGCTAATGCTTCATCTTCACTTACTTTTTTACCATCAGTGGTAGTTGTGTTTTTGGGTTTTTTAATTGGCTTGCCACCAGAGTTTACTATAGTTTTATCTGGTGTAGCTAAAAGGTAGTCACTTTCAATATTAGGGTCTATACTCATTTCTTATCCCCTTTATCCATAGTAACTACATTATCTGTAGGGCTACTTTCAAAAGTTTCTTCTTCTTTTTTGTGCACTACCAGCATATCAGAAATCATCATTTGAACTGTATCAAATCCTCTAACCTGTCCACATGCATGTTGATAACCTCCAAGGTCTGCACCCCCTCTAGCCATATCTTCTGTTATTTCGTTGCGTCTTTCTTTTATCTGGCTGGATAAAAGCATAAGCGTTTCTTTCTCTGCCATGTTAATCCTTTATATTAGTTAGTGTTATCCTCATCTTTAGTTTCTTTTATCTCAGTTTCGTCTTTTAACTTTTGCACATGTGCAGTAGTTTCATTACGAACCTTAGATTCTTTTTCGCGTAAGTTAATATCTTTTTGTTTATTAACTGCTGCCGCTCCCAATTTTGCACCTTCTAAAACTTCTTTAGTGTTTATTTGTTTTTGCTCCATCTCTGCTTTAGCTCCAATCTGAGCTCCAGCAATAGTTTCTTGCGAAGTAAGTCTAGCTTGCTCAAGCATAACATCTCGTTGTACTTCAACAGTAGCTTTTTGTTTATCAAGTTCTAACTTAGCTTTATCTAACTCAATATCAGCCATAATTTTTTGCGCTTTAACTTGAGTTTCTTGTTTTTTAATTTGAAGCTCTTCTTTTTGCATTTGAATTATTGGGTCTTGTTCTTGTTGTTGAGCTTTTTGTTGTTGCTCCTCAGCTTTATTAGCTTGTAAAAGTTTTTCTGCGCCAGCTGCTGAAAGTTGAGCTATTTCATTTTCTACACTTGGCGGTAATGGTTCATCAATTGGCGGAAGCGGCACACCTAATTGTTTTTCAATTTCTTTTCTATATTGGAAAGCTATATGTTCTGCAACATGTGATTCCATAGCTGCTACAATCATTCCTGCTTTTTGACTTTGCCCTACTAACTGTTTAATTTTAGGGTCTTCGGCAAACGCCATGTGAACTGCAATATGTGCTTCATGGTCTTGGTCAAGAAATGCTTTGACTGGTTTGCCATTAATAATATTCATATTTTCTGATACAGGGTCTAACTGTTTAACATCATCTTCATCTGGTATAAGTTTACTTGCGTTCTTAACACCTAACACGTCTAACATTTGACGGTTAAGTTCTGGTAAATCGTATATATCAGGATTTTGCTGTGCCATTTGCATAACTGCTTGATACTGTACAACTTTCTGAGCCATGGTTGCAGCATTTGGGTCCGCTACAGGAATTAGTTGTACCTTATCATAATCTACTTGTTTAGCTCCTGGTGTTCCTGTTGAAGGGTCATATTGATAATTAGGGTCAGTGTAGTCCCTTATCAAAGTTTTAAGTAGACCAAACTCTTTTTTCATTGCATAATAAATACGAGCATTAACTGCTGACATTACTTTTAGTGTTCGTTCTAATATAGCAAGTGTAGAACCTACTGGAGAGTTAGCTGACATATCAGATACTTTCATATCTGCAGCAGAAGCAAAACGTCTGCCTTCGTCAATAATTTTATCCATCAAAGCAGCAAGCACTTGGCTAGGCTCTTTATATGGAAGAGGCATTAAGTTATCACGTATGGTACCAGCTGGTGCATCTACATCACGCCATTCAGCTGGAGCAATTGGAGTATCGTCGCCTTTGATACGTAAGCCTCTCGCTTTGAAACCACCTGGGAGATTTGATAATGTACCTGCGTCTACTAACTGTCTTAATAACATTGTGCCTGATTTTGAAAACCCACCAATTAGGTGTATTAAGCCAAAGCAATAAAATCCAAAACCAGGAATATAACCATAGTGAACAAAATGTTCTCTACGCTTTTTCATACTATCATCTTGATTCCAATTACGTCTAATAGCTAAAATCTCTGAAGTGCCTTTATCGACGGTTACAACATACGGAAGTGCTATTCCTGTTTTTCGATTACCGTCTTTATCTTCATAACCTTCTAAGTCAAGGTTGACATTCATTTCTAATATTTTATATCGGTCATCATTAGTAGCATCAAAACCCATTTGTTCCGCTATCTTTTTTTCTACCTCATCTAAGTCATAGCTTGGCTCACCTAACTCGGTATCACGATAGAAACCCATCTCTTGTAAATTGTGAATCTCTTGTTTAGTTTTACGCATAACATGCGTTACACGTTCAGCTGTTTCTAAGTTAGATGCACCATAAGGTACCACCATATCTTCAGCTGGTACAAAGATAGATACTTGACGTTCTAGTGCTGGGTCATAATAAACTTTTTTAAATGCATTACCTGCTAAACCTAACCCCCATAACATTCTTTCATGCTCTGGTCGGTACTCTGGCATTTTATCCATGAGTTGATAATTCATATTCTCTTGCACACGAGCTGCTGCTTTAATACACTCGTCTGTTTCTTTACCAATAATAGAAGTCTTTACAGGGCCTGCAGCTGGAAAGGTCTCCATCATAGTTTCAGCTTGGAATTTAACTAATGCTTCAGAAAGAAGCGGGTGATATACAGCACATGCACCTTCCCACGGTTCGGTGCGTTCTTCAATTTTAAGACCAAGTAGTTCTAAGCCATCAACATATGTTTCTAGCCAGTCTTTTCGTGAATTAAGGTCATTAGTAAAATCTTCAAGTAAATCAGAAGATAATTCAGCCATATATTGTTCATCTAATTCTTCAGCTAAGTTTTTATTAAACTCATCATCAGCCATAGCGTCAGGGTCAATAACAATTTCAGCATCACCAATACCAATCGTAACTTTTTCTGGGTCTTCTATTTCTATTTCAATAGCTTCTTCTGACTCAGCCATTTTTTCAACTCCTACTGGAGCTGCATATAATCCCTTATCTATATCTGCCATTATTTTTCCTTAAATTACATTGCGTAATATTTTTTCTGGTTATGACCTCTATACATCTGTATATCATCTTCTTCGTCACTTGGCAAGCGAATAAATCCACCCTGCCTAAACCTAGCAAGTGCTAAAGTTGTTGCGTCCACCAAGTCATCGTTAGCGCCTGACGGAAAATCATTACATTCTTCAATTACTTCATTTGCCCATCGTCTATCAGGAGCCCATACAACGCCCCCACTAAACAAATCTGATACTGCATTTACTCTACTTATCTTATCTTGCCCTTTTCCAGGGGTAAACTCTCCTACTGGAATCCCCATACGTCTAAACTCTTGGTAAAGTGCAGCACCATTAGACTTTTTCTCTACTATAAACGCGTCAGGTTCCTGTTCTCTGTATTCTTCTATACAAAGTTGTTTTAACTCTGGAAATTCTAGTCGTTGTTTTATCGCATTAAGTAATATTATAGCGTAATTATTAGTCTCCTCGTCAAAAAAGACGCCCCATGTCGTCAATGCGTTGTAATCGGCTCTATTATTAGCTTCTTGTGCAGCATCTAAGCTCATTATTATAAATTCACAAGCTGGTGGGTCTTCTTCTTCCCAAATATTCCACCATTCTCGCTTAATTAACGCACCTTCTTCCGATGTTGGGTTCTGTAAATACTGTGCGTTCCAATATCTTACGTCCAAAGCTGCTCGTCTTGACTGTAATTCTTCTAAAGGCCAGAACTCTGGCCAAAGCGGTACTTCTTCTCCGCGTTTATCTTCTAAAATAGCTGGAAATTCAACAACTTCCCAATCATCTACTCCTTCTTGCTTAACCATTTGATTAATTATCTGTCCAGTAAGGTCTAATTTAGACCATCGGGTCATAACAACAATAATAGCACCACCAGGCATAAGACGCTGAAGCGGACCGGACTGAAACCATTCCCAAGCTGGTAAGAAAACATCCGATTTACCCAGTTTTGCATCTTGTTCTGAGTGCGGGTCATCAATAATGAAAAGGTCGGCACCCCTACCAGCCAAAGCACCGCCAACACCGATTGCAAAATATTCACCGTTAAAGTTTGTGCCCCATCTTGAAGCCGATTTACTGTCCGCTTGAAGGTTAATCTCAGGGAAGATGTCCTTATACGGGTCTGAACCCACAAGATTTCGGACTCGACGACCAAAATTAACCGCAAGGTCAGCAGTGTGAGATGCCATGATAACTTTTTTAGCAGGATGATTACCCAAATACCAGGCTGGCGCCAGATAGGAAATAAGCTCCGACTTTCCATGTCGAGGGGCAATGTTAACGATAACTCTTTTGCGTTTGCCCTGAGCGATTTCTTCAAAGAGTTTAGCGAGTTTGGCATGGTGTGCTCCTACTTTGTAATCTGGATATACGTGTTTTATAAAATCTAAGAATTTTGCTTTCCCCTTTTTCTGTGTAAGTTCTTTTTTGTATTGTTGTAGTAATAGTAAATTTTTTCTTCTGTCACTCTCTGACATATGGGGTAAAGATTTTTGCAATAAGTCTAAGTCTTGTTGGCTAATCATCGTCTAGTATCTCGTGGTCACCCTCAATAACTTTACCCTTTAACTCTTCAATAGTTTTTAATAGTTCTTTTTCTAATTCCTCTCCAGTTTTATTAATGTGTGTAATTTCTGTTTTCTTTTTAAATGCATCAACTCCATCTATTTCTCCTATCATACGTAATGCAGCTAAACGTTCTCGTGAAGATTTTGCAGTCTCTGCTTCTTGTACAGCGCGGTTAAGAACATGAAGTTTAAAATCCGCCATGTCTTTTACTAACATGCAGTTAGTCTGGGCTACCATTCCTGCAAGGTATGCCATTGTCTCATTAGGGTAATTATCAAACTCAGGACGTATTTCTGGGTTGGTCATCATTTCTTGAGCTAAAGACTCTGCTTTCTCTATATCTTCAGTGGTTGGTTCTATAACTTCATCTGTAATATCAGATAGCATTTTAATAGTGTTAGTCCTCGCTTTTATTTCTTCTGCCACAGTCATGTCGGGCAATGCTTCTTTTGCGTTTTTGGGTAACGGGATGTTTTCTTCTATATGCGGTACTACTACCGTTTGATTACTTTTTGACATGGGTCGCTGTATACCTTTGATAATTAATGTGCAGCTATGGTTTGAAGTATAACTAACTAATTAAAGAAAGGCAATAAGCAAGAGCCATTAGAAAGAACGCTGTGTATATAGATATATTTTCCATACTCTATTTTACCAAGATTTTTGGTATTTTTTTGCAGAAAATTTTTTTATTTAGGAATTAGTAAAGTGACCGGGGGGTATTTGAAAATTGGTGGGATTATTTGTGCAGATATAAGTGTGTGTGTATGTATGTGACTCCTGTTTTTATATGCGTGGGTGGGTAGGGGGTAGGGTTGGAATATGTAAAGTTAATGTGTGTACTTCACACAGTTCCATATGGACGAAAAGGTCCCAAAAATTTTACAATTAGTCAATCTATGCCATACTTATATTAAGTCAACGAAACAATGTTGGTCAGTATGTAGTTATTATATATGCACTTCGCATATAGGCTACATGCGCACGTTAGGAGAATTATTATGGACAAATCCGTCCCTAATAGTAAACCCTTGGATACCGCCGTCACTGACGCGGTAACCGTGGTACATAATGTACCAACCGAAGCGGACAATCTTGTCCAAACTCAGGCTACACTGGGCGACAAAGTAGCAAACAACGCAGGTGATTTACTGGAGCTGTTTTTGCCTTTCATGCCTGCATCGTACCACGATACGAAACCAAAAGACCGGAAGCCTACGTGGTATGCAGACCAGATTAAGGGATTATTCTCTAATCTGCTTAAGGACAAAGCCTACGAGAAGCGCTTCATTAATTCTCTTGCGCTTGCTTATGACCTGAACTACGAGGTCAAAGTAAGTAAGGGCGATGTTCCTGAGGTTCAGCGCCTTACCAAAGGTGCTAAGGGCAACCTTATGCCCGCAAAAGGGGGTGAGGAAGTATATCTCACTACTAATGCAGTAAGTTGCATGGCTTTCACTCGAAGTGAATTTGAAGGGTGGAATACTAAGGGTGCTAGGAATCCTAAGGCTCCTGAGTATGACAAGTACGCACGTTCAAAGCATGAACACGTACAACCTGTTCGAAAAGCTTTTGGGGACTACAAAAAAGGTAAGACTCGCGATTTGCGAACTGCCCTTACAAAGGCTTTGAAAAGAGCTTGCGGTGTAGCTTCGAACGTGGCTTCTGCCCCTGATGTCATTACGGACGCAATTCCGAAAATGGTATCAGCCATTGTTAAAAGACGTAACCTATCTGTTGACAATGGTTTCAAATGGTCTGCTCAGCAGACTAAAGACTTCAATCAGGGTATCGCCCTGATAGAGAAGTCTTGCAAGTAACTTACTTGCACGACCACGTGGACGGGGGGCGCAAGCCCCTCGCTTCACTTATTATAAACTTTTCTATGGAGATTGCTATGCAATTACTCAACGAAAAAGATACGGCTCAGTTGCAACACAAAGTTGGTTCATTAATATTAATGATAGCTAATGAAGCCAACGACGAAACTCGCGAGCGCCACCGCGCACACCTGAAAGATTTGGTGAGTGCTATGCACTACGCGGGTGCTATTACTTTCGTACCTGAGAAGTAGAAAATCGGCAGACTTCGGTCTGCCTTTTTTTTGGTCTCCGTTTTACTATACCAGTTCCGACCCGAGGAACTCGCGAGCGCCTTGGTGTGTGATGTTCACACATTACCATTTGAAACCCCCTAGCTTTTACACGTTCGACTTTTCCAATCAACGTCCTAGCCTACGCTTCCATATGGTATACCAGTTCCGTCCCGAGAGAGCCTCGGGGCGCTCTGCGCCCCAAACGTTCGGTAAACTTAGGAAGTCATTTGAAACTGTGTGAACATCACACAGTACATCTTAAGTGCTTAGCACCTAAGAACTTTCTAGGTTACAACGGGACTCCAGATGGCAGGAAGATAACCTAAGCGTTCCATAAGTAAAGTGTAGTTTGTTCCAGAATATTCTGTGTGTTTGGAACAAGAAAACTCAATGTTTACCTAGGGTTCAAGACTTTGTTCCAATGTTCCAATGAATTCCAAGGGTGTCTGAAGTTTAGAAAAAGTTACTCATCAAGAGAACCTTTTTCGCGGTGCAACTTATATTACACTCTCAGGAATCGCCCTATAAAATCATTGGAACATTGGAACAAAACTAATAATAACTATAATAACAATATAATATAACTAGAGAATACAAGCACTTACACTTTAGCAAAACCTTTGTTCTGTTCTATTAGTAAAGTATACCCCTGTTTGGAACAGAACACCGCGGATTGACCATCTCAGCCAGCCAAATGGATAGCCCTCGTATACTAAAAAGGTGGCATACACCCAAGAGCATGAGCGCGAAGGTACGATAAATTAACCTAAAAGTAAGCTTTTTTATGATTTGTTTTGCTTATTGAAATAAAGGTACTATTTAGGGCTTCTGCTAGAAAAGGTACGATTCATGGTGTGCTACTTAAAGATACTATTTAGGTCAATCTATGGCGGGTGCTATTCACCTATTACCCTGTCGAACTATCGTTTTCCAGAACTTGAATTATTAGTTAAGTAATGCTATACTATTATTATCAGGTGGAGAATTACGCTATTTCTTTTGTGTTTTTCCATTTGGTACTGTGTGTCTTTCACACAGTTTCATTTTTACAGAGAGGATATTGTTATGGCAAATTGTGTTAGATGTGCAGAGCATATACCTAGTGGTCGCAAGGCGCTAGGCTTTGATACGTGTACAACGTGTGGCGAGATTGAAGCACGGAAAGTGAAACATACCATTGCGCCCATGCACAAGAGTAACTATATGGTATTCACAAGACTTGAAGATTTGAAAGGTATTAATAACAAAGGAGGTATTATCAAATGAGTAAAGATTGGAGAAAAGAACTAACAGAGAACAAGCGCGTGGTCGTGCCTGAGAGTGACCGACTTGATGTTGAAGAACAGACAAGTTTGGTTGAATATCAACAACAACAAGAGGAGGACAGTAGGTAACTTGTCGTATGGCAGTGTGTGAACCACACACACTGTCACTTTTTTAAACTTAATAATAGAGAGGTAATTATCATGCATGACGAAATGTTGAAACAACCTGAGCATTTGATTTCACTATCAACCTCAGCAATGCTAGTAAGTATAGATATGCACACATGGTCAGCGACTAAAACTGACATTGGTATATCTAATGAAGTAACAACAGGTAAGAAAGCGACTGAGCAATCAGGTCGATTTGTAAAAAATCTTTTATCGGGCAATCCGATACACAAAAGTATCAAGAACTATCAGGAACACATCCGTAAGTGGTTAGTGGGTAGCGCGTATCAGTGGAGTAAAACACAATACCTTTTACCCTCACTACAACTTGAGGAGTGGTCAGCACAATACAAGGAACATGAACAGACGTTCAATAAACTTGTAGATGATTTTTGTGGGCAGTATGACACTATCAAAAGTAACATGAAGTTTGAACATGGGGATATGTACAACGAAGAAGATTATCCCAATGTGGAGGAGGTGCGAAGAATGTATCGCATGCGACTAAGTGTGGCAGAAGTACCCGAGCATGACTTTAGGTGCAACATATCTCAAGCCATTGCAGAGGATTTGAAAACTAACTATGAACAACAGACTAGGGAGATTGTAGACAATGTATTACATACACAAAAAACCCGAATCACCGATATTCTTCAGAGAATTTCAAAGGGGTGTGAGGTTCAAGAGGCAATTAATGACAAAGGAGAAGTCGTTTACAAGAAAGGGAAAATCTATGAAAGCACGCTCAAGTCAGCACAAGAGATGTGTAAAAACTTCAAAGAGTTTCAACCTGTAAAAAACGAATTGTCTGACAAAGTCGTTAAGGCAAGTAAGTCTTTGCAAGATGTACTAAAAAACGTGGATACCGCAACTTTGCAAGAGAGTGACGCCGAGCGTCATGAGGTTAAAAGCAAAGTAGACGATATTCTAAGCAAGTTCATTTAATCATGTGTGATGTTCACACATTAACTATTGGAGATACACTATGTATTCAGCAACAATTAACGAACTAAGAACTACTATTCCAACTATTGGAAAAGAACTAACACCGATTATTCAGTCGGAACCTGGGTGTGGGAAAACTTCCTTGCTCAAAATGATTGAGCATGACATGGGTGACAGTTATGACTATGTCTATGTTGACTGTCCTGTTATGGATATGTCTGACATTGCAATGACTATCCCTAATCATACTTCAAAATCTTTGGAGAACTATGTGGGTTCAATATTCAAACTTGATAGCAACAAACCAAAAGTTATACTGCTTGATGAGTTTATGAAGGCACCGAAGATGTTACAAGTGATATTCACAAGGCTCATGCTTGAGCGGTGTGTTGGTGATAGGCAATTACCCGAGGGTTCGATTGTCTTTGGTACTTCAAACAATCAATCAGACGGAGTCGGAGATACAATGCTTGCTCACGCGGGTAACCGAGTTTGTATGATGAGAATGGAGAAACCTAACGCGGACATTTGGCTACCATGGGCAACGGACAATGGGGTACACCCATTGATTCGCGCCTTTGTTCACATGTTCCCTAGATGTTTGAATAGCTATTTGGATAGTGAAGATACAGAGAATCCTTATATCTTCAACCCTAAGAATCCTCAGCTATCATATGCGTCGCCCCGCTCGTTGGCGAAGTCCAGTGTGATACTTGAGAACAGAGATGTGTTAGGTGTGAACGCCACCGCTTGTGCATTGGCGGGTACGATTGGACAAAGTGCAAGCGCTGACATGACTGCACTTATGGAAACAGAAAAAGAGATACCCTCTTATGAACAAATTCTCAACAAACCCACAGAGGTAGCCGTTCCCGAAAGTATCTCTGCTCAGCTTATGACTGTATTCATGCTAGTCGACAAAGTGGATACTAATGACACAGTCACAAAAGCTATGACCTATGTGAAGAGATATGAAGCTGAAGAAATGCAAGCGGTGTTCTTCACTATGATGTTGAAAGGAAAGCGTACTCGTAAACTTGCCATGTACAACGACACTATCAAGAAGTGGCAGATTGACAACGCGGTTATCTTAACTGAACTATAACTTTCAATCGGTGGTGTGTGAACTTCACACACTGCCATTTATACTAGGAGATTATTATGGCTAAACGCCTTGAAGATAGATTGAAACGCTCTCATGTATTGTTGATGAGGCACCCTGAAACTGCATTTTACTCAGGCATTTTCATGATGGGTAAAAGTAGAATTGCAGATGATAACTGTCCGACTGCATACACAGACGGTATTGATAAAGTATATGGTAGAGAGTTTTGTTCCAAGCTTACTGACGCTGAGTTTCGTGGACTAATCATGCATGAGAATTTACATGTTGCTCTCAAGCATGTATCTCGGTTCAAAGATTTGTTCAAAGATAACCCTGAACTTGTCAATGCCTCGGCTGATTATGTGGTCAACGATATTATCATGAGTTTTGAGGATAAGGAACATTGTCACTTACCTGAGGGCGGACTGTATGACGCTAAGTATCACAATTGGTCAGTCAATCAAGTCATACGTGACCTGAAGAAACAACAAGAGGAGGGAAAACAACCTAACCTTGAAACCCTTGACGACCATGGATTTGGTAATGGTGACGGAGAATCTCAAGACCAACACAGTAAACCTAAACCCATGACAGGTGAAGAGCAGAAAGCATTTGATAAAGAAGTGGATAAAGCTTTGCGAGAGGGGAAACTAATTGCGGGTAGGTTTGGCAATAAAACCCCTCGGGCAATAGAGGACACACTTGCGCCAAGGATAGATTGGAAAGTGGTGCTTAAAGATTTTGTGATGTCTGTTACAAAGGGGGCAGAAGAATACACATGGCGGAGGTTCAATAAACGATACCTTGCTGATGATATTTATTTGCCAAGCACCGAGAATGATACTGTGGGCGAATTGGTGGTAGCTATTGATACGTCAGGCTCTATTGGTGAGAAGGAACTATCCTCTTTTGCGTCTGAGGTGGCGAGCATATGTGAAACCTGTACGCCTGACAAAGTAAGAATTCTTTGGTGGGATACACAGGTACATGGCGAACAAATATTTACCTCAGACTATCAAGACATTGTAAAACTTCTCAAGCCTCAAGGGGGTGGAGGAACTGAAGCGCAATGTATCGCCGACTACATTAATGAGAAGAAGATTAATGCAGAGGGGGTGATTGTTTTTACTGACGGTTACTTTTGGGACAAACCACGTTGGGACATAGACACTAAAACTCTATGGGTAGTGACTGACACCGAGCAGTATGTTCCAAGTAGTGGCACTGTTGTCAAACAAGACTATGTGTGAATCACACACAGTCGCAAATGGAGAACTGGTATGGACACGGAAATGATGTTTTTAGTTGTAGTAAAAAATGGGGACAAGACCACATTCGATAGTGTGGTCAATGCCCTAGATGACCATGAAGTTGAATCAAATGTTTATGAAATTTCAAAGGAGAATATGCAATGAAAAATTTTGTTGTTTATGTTAAGCAAGAGTACGAACCGATTGAAGTAAAGGCTACCAATAAAGATGAAGCTGAACACCGCGTAAGAAATCATATGAGTTGGGGCGAACCAATTGATGTAGAAATAACAGTAGAGGAGAACACTTATGATTAAGCTAGTCGCAAGTTTTTTAGTTGGCGTGGCAATTAGTATGGTAATCGCGTTGATGTATTTCACTATATTTCAACCCGAGAAAGTGTATCACTGCCATGCAAAGAAAGGGTTTCTACTAGAGTCTATAAGTCCGAACAATAGCGTGTTTGTAAAAGTAGAACCACCTGTATTTTGTATTGATTTAAACCATAAGGAGAAAAAGAAATGAAGTATATCTATTATTATACCGAGCAATCGGTAGATGTAAGAGTTGTAAAAATTAAGAGTAATGAGTTGTTGACTAGAGAAGAAGTTGAAGAGATTGGAGCCAACAATGCCATTGAACTTAGTGAAGATGACGGAGGACATTTAATTACTAAATGGACTGAATATGGAGATGATACTCAAACAGAAGTGTCTGAGTATAATCATAAAACAAACGAATCAAATAGATTTAAGGAGAATGAAAATGATGTTTAATGACTTAGTTCAAATTGTAAAAACGCAAAAACCATACCGAGCAAGACCAAACGAATATCCGTTGTATAAAAGGAGTCACGGGCATAAGTATTTTATGCCCGACGGAGATGATAAGTTTGTACTGTATTGTTACGGGAAAGAGATAGGTGCTATACACAGAGGAGATTTATTTGAGTGGACTAGAGGTAGCATGGATTTATATTCCACAGATATGACTGTACTTAATCAAACAATATTTGACGGTAACGGATACATATGTTGGTGTAGAGCCAAGCTAGGATTTATATGGCGTGTCTATAAGGAGAATGGTAAAGATAGATACTTAGATAGTAACAGTAATGAATACCACGTATCACAACATATGAAATTAGATTTAGCTAATCAAAAACCATGTCCTGATTCATATTACAGTATTCACGTTTCTAAGATAGATAAGAAACAAGAGTATAAAATTCGTGTGAAGTATAAAGATAATATTATCTTGGCAAAACAATGGCTACAAAATACTGACCGCGAAGCATTGAGGCAAGATGTAGAATCTATACGAAAAGAATATCATGAAGTCATACATAAGTTTGACTCTCTTGATGTAGAGTTAACACTTAATAAACTTTCGCCCTATGAACAGGTACTTTTTCTTATCATTGCAAATGGTAGAAGTGGACTAATAGATTTTGATGACCAAGAAAAAAATAAAATTATTAATTACGGACTATCATACCTTAGAAAATTTTATTATGAAAAAGAGGGTATATATGATGACGAAATAATACCATGGTCAGAGGGGAGAATACCTCGTAACAAAAACTTACGAGTAAAATTTGAAGCAAACAGACTAAACACAAACCAAACTGTGTGAACATCACACATTAACGAGAGGAGAATGTAATGAGTAATTTAGTATATGGAACTAAACCTTTGAAAATTCATTGGGAATTTGAACCACTAATCAAAGAACTTAACTTTAAGTTTAATTGGGTAGTGCTTAGCGAAGTAGTTTGGGCTAAAGATGATGATGAAAATGCTTACATAATTCAACCCTATAATGTACACCCCGCAAAAGAAAGACATAGTGTTGAAGAAATGGGGTATGCCATAGGAAATGAAAATGGTATTCCTGTGGGTGCAATCTTAATAGATTCAGATATGGAACCACAAAGATTTGTCTTTGTATCTACTGAGTGTTTGCAACCATGGAAAAGACGATATGCTGACAATTATGTGAAGTCCACCACACTTAGAAAGTTAGTTTCTTCAATACAAAAACGTAGAGAAGATGAGCAAGTTCCGTTTTCTGCAACCTCAAAAGGTTTTCTAGATATGAGTAAAATTACGTCTGAAAGTAATGTCAAACAAAACTTAAAAAATATTGAGGGAGGAGATAATGACCATTGGCAAAAAGAAAATGGTACTTCTTTAAATTCTGAACAAGGACATATACTTTTAGACGCTTTCTTTAACCCTAAAAAAACTATACTTGACGCTGAAAACTTAAAGTATTTTAAAGATAAACTTGATGGTCGAAATGAAGCAATAGCGTTTAAGGTAAGACAAAAAGATAACCAAGAAAAGTTATTAGCGTCAAACTTTTGGATTATTGGTAAAGATAGAATAACAGACTTTCATTATATTGGTAAAGGTAATCCTACAACAAAAGAATTTACTTTGAAAGCATATGAGGAAGTTGAAGATTATCCTGAGTCTGATAAACTAATACCTACTTTACTAAACATTAATACTTTGCGGGACGAGTTAGTAGAAAGTTACCTTATAGATAAGTGTCATGCACCTTACACTTTAGGCGAACAAACTAGATACTTACAAGACTTAGAAGTAGTAAGTTTGTACACAAACCCTAAATCCATGGCAAGTTATGCATGGAAGCAACAATGGATTCTTAAATTTGACGTCTGAACTTTATGAAGATTTTGAGGACGGGAATATCTTAGTTCCCGTCTCAAAAGAAAACTCTTATTATGTGTGCCACCTACCCACAAAAAACTATACTAGGAGGTATACACCTGACACCCTTCCCCCTTTTCTACTCACAAAAATTATTAATATAGATGTAACAGAATCTTATCACCACATAATATTTACTAATCTATCTGACTTACTTAAGCGCCTCGTATATTTATCGCGCGGTTTCTTTCCAAGTAATTTTGTCCATACCAATCACCCAAAAGAATCATGGCAAGACAAAGAAGATAAATTAGAATTAGGGTTTAAAATAGAAAACGGTTGGTATATAGTGCCTTTATCTAAAAAAGAATATAGCTCTCTACTAGGTAAAGATAGTGACACCCGAGAAAAAAGTAAAGGTAAAAGTAAAGAAAGTATTAGATAAGCTAGGTGCATATCACTGCATGCCCGCAACGGGAGGCTATGGTGCTAACGGAGTACCTGATATACTTGCTTGTTATAAAGGTAAATTTATTGGTATAGAGTGCAAAGCCAACGGAGGAAAACCTACCGCACTTCAAAAGAAACACCTCAAAGATATTCAAACTGCTCAAGGATTTTCAATAGTAATTGACGAACTTAACGTAGACATGTTAGAGTCGTTGTTACAACAACTACAATAAAGAAAATACAATGAGTTCAAATGACACTGTGTGTACTTCACACAGTACCAATCAAAAAGATATAGTAGAAAACCCCCCACATTATAAAAAAGGTATAGAGACAATTAAGGTCATTCGTGCTAAACTAACAGACCAAGAGTACAAAGGGTATCTTAAAGGCACTATCATGAAATACAATACCCGCTTAGGATTAAAAGGTTCTACCGAGGACGAAATCAATGACGCGGGAAAACTTAGGTGGTATGCACAAAAGCTAGAAGAATTTTTAAAGGAGAATAAATATTATGAGTGATGAACTATTTAGTAGACTAAAGCGTTACCTCACACATTATGTAGAGTTATTAAACCAACACTCAATGGGTGATGAACGGGTAGAGGATATTGAGTCAATCATAGATGAGTTAAAAATATTTTTAAGAACAGACTCAGTTAAAAAAATAGAGCAAGAAATTAATAATGCAGAACGACAACAAATGTCAGATGAAATTGCTGATGAAATTTTGCATGGAAAACATTGTATAGGTGGTTCATGTGAGGATTAGTAACTGGTATAGGTTACCTAGAACGCCAAATTTAAAAAGGATTACGAGTGTCATATTCAAAGAAAGAAAAAGAAACTATGTTACAAAGAGCCAAAGACTACATGATTAAAAAACCAGAAGTATCAAGAGCGCGAGTAGCTTTGTATGCGGGGTGTACAGTTTCAATATTAGAAAGATGGGAAAAAGATGGATTGTTAAAACTACCACCTAAAATGACAGATAAACAAAGAACAAAATCTACTCCGTGGGGTAAAGGATTTTATTAATGGCTGATGAAATAGATATAGCTAATGATGAAGTTCAAAAGCAATTAGATGCTACTTTAAAAAGTATTGACATATCTATTGAAGAAAACAATACGGGCAAATGTATTTGGTGTGGTAAACCTATTAAAAATAAAAGACGGTGGTGTTCAGCTGAATGTCGAGACGAACATACTCTTTATGCCAACAAACTATAATAAAACTAAAAGAGTGTGCCATGTGTGTGGAAGTCCAGCAAAGTTTTTCTATGAAAAATGGTGGTGTACACATACAAGAGATTTAAAAGGATTATGTAAAAATCAGAAAGAGAGGAAAAAATAATGCAACAATTAATAACCTTAAGTTATCACATAAAGGGTAATGAAGTAAGACCTAAATTTTTATCTGCCTATAAAAAACTTGATTCATATATTATTAAGTTAGATGTTTTACAAGACGCTATACATTATTTAACTAAAGAATATGAAGAAACATTAAAAAATAAAGATAAAAATTGGACTACATTTGATGATGTGATAGTTAAGCAAGGTACTCAACGATGGAAATTTAAGGAATGAAACATATTGTCACCATAGACTTTGAAACATTTTATGATACAGGCTATGGGCTAAAAAAATATACCACTGAGCATTACATTCGAGACGCTCAGTTTCAAGTGATTGGGTTCGCTATTAAAGTAGACGACTGCTCTACTAAATGGTATTCAGGAACTCATGAAGAATTAAAAGAAGTTTTAGACAAATACAAGATACATGAATGTGGTCTTGTTGCTCACAATATGCAATTTGATGGGACTATTCTTGCGTGGATTTTTGATATAGTTCCTGAGGTATATATTGATACTTTGTCTATGGCTCGTGCTATACACGGATTAAATGTCGGAGGTTCCTTAGGTCATCTGGCTGCTATGTATCAACTAGGGGAAAAAGGTAAAGAAGTTTTAGATGCAAAAGGAAAAAGATTAGAAGATTTTTTACCTCATGAACTACACAGATACGGAGAATACTGTAAAAATGATGTAGAACTGACTGCAAAACTATTTACAAAACTACAACCCTTATTTCCTGCTGATGAGTTTCGCCTTATAGATTTAACATTAAGAATGTTTATTCAACCTTTGTTAAAAGTAGATGATGGACTTCTTGTAACAAGACTTGATGAAGTTAAAACTGAAAAGAAAACTTTGTTGGGTACATTAATGAATAAATTAAAGTGTGATACCGAGGAAGAAGTTAGAAAGAAATTAGCAAGCAACAATCAGTTTGCTGATTTGTTAGAAGAATTGGGAGTAGAAACACCATTAAAAGAATCTCCTGTAACAGGCAAACAAACTTATGCTTTGGCTAAAAATGATTTGGGTTTTATAGCATTATGTGAACACGAAGATAGTTTTATACAAGAGCTATGTGCAGTAAGGTTAGGAACAAAGTCTACCATGGAAGAATCTCGTATCGAAAGATTTATAGACATAGGTGCACGCAACAAAGGACTACTTCCTATACCACTTAAATATTATGGTGCTCACACAGGGCGGTGGGCAGGTACAGACAAAGTAAACTTTCAAAACTTACCAAGTCGTGACGTAAAAAAGAAAGCTTTAAAAAATGCCATACTTCCACCTGATGACCACGTTATATTAAATGTAGACTCTTCACAAATCGAAGCTCGTATATTAGTTTGGTTAGCGGGGCAAAAAGATGTGGTAGAACAATTTAGAAAAGGTGAAGACGTATACTCAAACTTTGCGTCAAAAGTATACAACAAAAAAATAGACAAAAGAAATAAAACAGAACGGTTTGTGGGTAAGACTTGTATATTAGGATTAGGATATGGTACAGGGTGGCGTAAGCTACAACATACTTTAGAAACTCAACCTCCTAGTGCTAAGCTATCTGATATAGAATGTCAAAATTTAGTTAAAGTGTATCGTCAACTAAACCATGAAGTTATTAATTTGTGGAGCGAATGTGACCGCGCATTAGAAGATATAGCATCATGGCGAGATGGAAAAGAGCCATACTATTTAGGCAAACATAAAGTTTTAAAAGTAACTAAAGAAGGAATTCAACTACCAAATAGCCTATACCTGAGGTACCCCGAGCTTGAGAAAGACGTGTCAGGGGCTCGCAGTGAGTTCGTTTATAAGTCAAGAAGAGGAAAAGTTACAATTTGGGGCGGTTCTGTTGTGGAAAACGTCGTACAAGCTTTAGCTAGAATTGTTATAGGAGAACAAATGTTAGCTATCTCTGCTCAGTACCGGGCCATCCTTACAGTTCATGATGCTATAGTGTGTGTAGCACCTAAGAATAAATCGCAAGAAGCTTTAGATTTTATGATGGAAAAGATGTCTGTACCTCCAACGTGGGGTAAAGACTTACCTATAACATGTGAAGGAGGCTACGCTGATAATTATGGAGACTGTTAACTTTTTATTTGTATTAGTAATTAGTACCAACCCTGTAATAGATGAATGGGAATATCAAGGCAATTTTGAATCTTGTGACATTGCTCATTTGTGGATGACACTACACAGACCTGATGTCGTAGCATCTAAATGTATGCTTCGAGAATATATTTATCTTCCTAAAGATACTAAAATTAGGTCTATTGATATGAAGAATAATACTATAAGATATTATGATTCACATTCTCCATGTAAATTAAAAAGGAATTGTAATGGCTAGGTTAAAACAAACAGAACAAGTAAGAGAACCTGTGCATAAACGAACGAGCCAAGGAGGAAGAGTTCCTAAAACTTCCACAATGAATAAAAGCTTTCGAGCTTCTTTTAAAAAGTATCGTGGGCAAGGAAGATAGTGGCTGACTTTACATGGAGTTACTCATCACTTAAACAGTATCAAAACTGTCCAAAACAATACCATGAAATAAGAGTTCTTAAAAACTATATTGTAAAAGAAAACGAAGCCATGATATATGGTAAAGAAGTGCATACTGCTTTAGAAAATTATGTAAGAGATGGTGTTGAGTTAGCTAAAAATTATCAACGATTTAAAGGAATGGTAGATAAATTAATTGATATTCCTGGAGATAAATACCCTGAGCTTGAAATGGCGCTTACTTATAATAAAACTCCTTGTGATTTTAATAGCAAAGATAGATGGGTAAGAGGGATAGCTGATTTAGTTATTGTAGATGGCACTCATGCTTGGATTATAGATTACAAAACAGGTAGTAATAAATATCCTGACCCAAAGCAGTTAAGACTAATGTCTTTAATGGTATTCACATATTATCCTGACGTACTTAAAATAAAAGCTGGGCTGCTATTTGTGATGAAGAATAGTTTTGTAAGTGAAGAATATTATAGAAAAGATATGGACAAGTCTTGGGCTATGTTTAATCAACCTTTAAAAAGACTTGAAAATTCATATGATACAGATGTGTGGGAAGCAAACCCTACTCCTTTGTGTGGGTGGTGTTCAGTTGATAGTTGTAAACATTGGAAACCTAGAAAATGGAGGTAAATTGCATAATATGCAATAAAGAATTTAAAACTCATCACCCAAAATATTTATGTTGTTCAGCCGAATGTGGAAAAATTAATAAAGCAAATAAAAAATATATAAGATTATCAGGCAATTGGCATCTGTATTTTAAACATTTGTTATCGAAGAAAAAAGGAGACCTTACCGCTCAAGAGTTAGTTGAAATTTTGTATAAACAAAAAGGTAAATGTGCGTTGTCAGGAACAAGATTAACTTGTAAAAAAGTAAGAGGATTAAATGTAAAAACTAACGCAAGTATAGATAGAATAATTGCGGGAGGAGAGTATAATAAGGAGAACGTTCAGTTAGTTTGCAGAGCTGTAAACTCATTTAGGCATGATTTAAGTGTGCCTGATTTTATTAAATGGTGTAAAAAGGTAGCTAAATATGCCCTACGTAAATAAACCTAGACCTTATAAAAAAGAATATAAACAACAAAAAGCAAGAGGCGAACATGCAAACCGCATGGAACGTCAACGCGCTCGTAATAAAATGGATGCTAACGGTAGAGATGCAAACGGAAACGGTAAAGCAGATAAACGCGAGGGCAAAGATATAGCTCATAAAAAACCTTTATCTAAAGGTGGTAAAAATAAAGACGGTGTGACTATTCAGTCAAAATCTAAAAACCGTTCTTTCAAAAGAAACTCAGATGGCTCCGTTAAAAACAGACAGTATTTAGCAGGTAAATAACTTAGTAAATTAGTAGTTGACTTTCTAAAAATCTTATAATATACTATATCTCCTAGCAACGAAAAGAGAGATGTGTAAATTGAAACTGATTGATAATAAAGCAGTAGAAATAACCTTAAGAAATGAGTCCGCTGACCTAGTATTGTCTGATATAGAAAAAAGTCAATTAATAGAAAAGAAAGATTCTGTCTCTCGTGTTTTGATACATTGGGGTTTAGATGAGATGACTCGTTTAAGTTCTACTCTTAATTTATCTAAACCTCTTCCCTCACCTGTTTCACGCGATTATCAATGGGCAGGAATATATAGCCCTTTTAAACATCAAGTTAATACTACTGAATTTTTGACAATAAATAAAAGAGCCTTTTGTTTTAATGAAGCAGGCACAGGAAAAACTTCTTCTGTATTATGGGCGGCAGATTATTTGATGGAACAGAAAAAAATAAAAAGAGTTCTTATAATTTGTCCCTTATCTATAATGTATTCTGCATGGCAAGGAGATATATTTAACACTTGTATGCATAGAACTTCTGCCGTTTGCCATGGTAGTGCTAGAAAAAGAGAGGACATTATTGATGCATCTTACGAGTTTGTAATTATAAATTATGATGGTGTGGGTGTAGTTAAAGAAGCTATAAAAAAAGCTAATTTTGATTTAATAGTTATTGATGAATGTAACGCTTATAAATCTACAAGTACCGCTCGGTGGAAAACTTTAAGGAGTATATTACTTCACAGCACTAGAGTATGGATGTTAACGGGAACTCCCGCTTCTCAGTCGCCTGAAGATGCCTATGGGTTAGCAAAACTTATTCGTCCTGAAAGAGTTCCTAAATTTAAAAATGCATGGCGAGATAAAGTAATGTATCAAGTGTCTAGATTTAAATGGCTACCTCGTCCTACTTCAAAAACTGATGTATACAAAGCTTTACAACCTGCTATTAGATTTGCTAAAGATGAATGTCTAGACTTACCTGAAGTCATGTATCAAACAAGAGATGTGATGCTAACTAAACAAGCAGAAAAATATTATAAAGAATTAAAAAATCAAATGTTAATTGAAACTGCGGGAGAGTCTATTACTGCTGTAAATGCGGCTGCGGGTTTAAATAAATTGTTACAAATATCAGGAGGGGCAGTTTACACAGATAACTCAGAAGTTATAACTTTTGATATAAAACCTAGGTTAACAGCGTTACGTGAAGTGATAGAAGAAACAAAACAAAAAGTATTAGTGTTTGTACCTTACAGACACACCATTGAAGTGGTGTCTAAGTTTTTAGATACACAAGGTATATCTAATGAAGTGATTCATGGAGATGTGTCTGCAAGTCGCAGAGCTTCTATTATTAATGAGTTTCAAACATCAGATGAGCCTAGAGTTTTTGTAATACAACCTCAATCTGCTTCTCATGGGGTGACTTTAACTAGAGCAAATGTAGTTGTGTTTTGGTCGCCTGTAATGAGTGTAGAGGTTTACTTACAATGTATTGCAAGGATGGATAGAGTAGGGCAGAAACACAAGATGACTGTGGTTCACCTACAAGGGTCTGATGTTGAAAGAAGAATGTATGCAATGCTACGAGGTAAAGTAGATGCGCATACAGCATTAGTTGATTTATATAGAGAGGAGATAGGACTATGAGTGATATGAAATTAGATAGTTTGGTAGAAACTTACTTAGCTATCCGCAACGAACGAGACAAATTATCTAGAGAGCATGATGCAAAAGATAAGGAGTTGAGTAATGACCTTGCCCAAATTGAGCAAGTGTTATTGAATTCTTGTAACGAAGTTGGGGCTGACAGTATTCGTACTGGAGCAGGAACGGTAATTAAAAGCACTAAAGAAAACTTTGTGTGCGGAGATTGGGATAACTTTAAAAGGTATGTGATGGACAATGATGCTATTGAGTTATTACAACAACGTATACACCAAAGTAATTTCAAAGAGTTTTTAAGTGGTCGTGAAGATGAAGGCTTACCCCCAGGCATTAGTAGTATGCGAGAGTTTAAAGTAACTGTACGTAAACCAACCAAATAGGAGATTTAATTATGGCACAAGCACCAAACGTTTTTACAACACCCAAGGGAATAGCGCAATACCCATGGTTATCAAAACCTGATACTAAATTTGATGAAGAGGGGCAATACAAAGTCAATTTGATTTTGTCTCAAGAAGATGCAAAACCTCTCATACAACAAATTAATGAATCTTTTGCGCAGAATCTTAAAGAAGAAACAAAGAAAAATAAGGGTAAAGATATTAAAACTGCTAACCCTCCATACAGTGATGAGTTAGATGATAATGGCAAACCTACAGGTAACATTATTATTAAGTTTAAATCTAAAGCAATATACCCCCCTGCAATCTTTGATGCTCAAGGCAATGTTATGAAAGATAGTAACATCTGGGGTGGGTCAGAGATTAGAGTTAATGGTTCGATAGCTCCTTACTATGTTCCTTTGATTGGCGCAGGAGTTTCTTTGAGACTTAGAGCTGTTCAAGTTATTGAATATGTAGAGGGTGGTACAGGTAGTGCTGACCGTTTCGGTTTTGAAGAAGTAGAGGGAGGCTTTGTACAAGAAGAACCTGCTTCAGCCGCCGCAGCATTCCCAACTGAAGAAACATCTTCGGTGAATACCACAACTGAAACTATTGAAGAGCCAAAACTTCAAAACCCATCTAGTAATAAAGAAGCTAAGTCAGATGATATTACAGATATTATTAATAAATGGGGCACTAAAGATTAATGGTAGATGATGATACATTAGCCGTTGCAGGAGAGTTATCTAAACCTACAATTCGAATCTCTTTAAATGATAAAAAGTTTAGAAAGATGGTGGGGGCAGAAGAAGTAGCTGAAGTTAAAAATGACCATTTGAATGTTGTGATAGTTAAAATGTCACACACGGCTTCCCGAACGTATTATGAGGGGACATACCAACCAGGGAAAATAGCTTCTCCCGTATGTTGGTCAAATGATTCAAAGACTGCAGATAAAGAAGTTCCTGTGGCACAAGCTAAGTCTTGTTATCAATGCAAATATAGCGTGCGAGGTTCAGGCAATAATGGAATAGGAACTGCGTGTAAAATTTCTTGGAGAATAGCTGTGGTTTTAGCCAATGATATAAATGGTGATATACTACAGCTTGTTCTTCCAGCTATGTCTTGTTTTGGAAAAGAGGTTAATGGACGCTATCCTTTTAGACCTTATATTCAAATGCTTGCTAATAATAATGTGAGCGCAGGGCGCGTAGTAACTAAACTTCAATTCGATGAAAGCGTGGCTATTCCAAAAGTATTATTTTCGCCATTTGCTGCCGTGAGCGAAGAAGATTTAGAAATACTAAAAAAACAAGCAGCAACCCGAGAGGCACAAAATGCTACAGTTCTTAAAGTTAATTTATCTAATTATGATGAAGAGAGACCAACTGTACAGTTTGATGTGTTTTTAGAAACTCCACAAAAAAATACTGATGTAGATATTGAGAGAGAAAAAACTGTATCTAACATTGTAGATAAATGGAAAAATAAATAGGAGATAAAAATGGCAAGACCATATAGTGATAAGTTTTTAATAGGACTTCAATCCGCAGATGATGAAAGAGTAGGAATTCAATTAGCTAAAGTTTGTGTAGAAGCTAAGTTCCCTGCACTATACATAGCAAATTATTTTAATGTTACTCGTATGACAATTCATGGGTGGTTTAGAGGTAATTATATAGCTGAAAAAAACTGTATAAGAATTCAACGATTTATTAAGGAGGTTAAAACTGATATAGAAAAAGGTGTGTTACCTGTTGCTTCAGCTAAAAAAGCTAAGGCTTATTTAAGTAAAGAAGCTTGATATGATTAAGGACTTTTACAAAAAAGCTTTGCCAAAGCAAGGAGTCTATTGCGTTGCAGATATAGACCCTGTTACTAAAAAAACTAATCATAAGTTTGTAGAAAGTATAGATGACTTAGTTACGACTGTTGAAGCTAAGAACAAACAGAATACTAATGTATTTGTAGCTTTAAGTAGCTTTACCGGATATAGTAGAAAAGCAGATAAGGCATCTCACATACGTTCGTTTTTTGTAGACTTAGATGTAGGGGATGGGAAAGGCTATGATAGTAAGCAAGACGCTATTGAATCTCTTAACAAGTTTGTAACTAATCATAAGTTACCTACACCTACTACAGTAGATTCTGGTACAGGGGTTCATGCTTATTGGTTTTTAGATAAAGATATAGAGGCAGAAGAATGGAAACCTTACGCTGAAAAGTTTAAAGATTTCTGTCTTGATAATGGACTTTTAATTGACCCTGTAGTAACTGCTGATTTAGCTCGTATACTACGTAGTCCTGATACCTTTAATCACAAAACTAATCCTCCTTCTCCAACTAAAGTTATCTCTTGGGGAGAAGAAGAATGTATTTTTCAAGGGTGGGTAGACCTTTTAGGTAAAGCTGAAGTTAGCTTAGAATCTATAATGGATACTAAAACTCCTTTGACACCTGAGCAACGTAAAGCGTTAAAACTTGATAACTTTCAGTCGGTGTTTAAGACTATAGCAATGAAAAGTTTAAAGGGAGAAGGCTGTGCTCAAATAAAACATATCATTACTAACGCTAAAACTCTAGAAGAACCTATGTGGTATGCAGGATTATCAATAGCTCAGCACTGTAAAGATAGGGACGAAGCTATTCATATGATGTCTGAAGACCACCCAGGATATAATAAACAAGACACAGAAAGAAAAGCTAATCAGACACAAGATAAACCTTATGCTTGCACTTCTTTTAATACAGTTAATCCAGGAGGATGCGATGGCTGTCAACACAAAGGAAAAATAACTAACCCTTTAGCGTTAGGAAAAGAATTTATTCCAGCTGTTTCTACTAACACTCCGATGGTAGTCAATAACAAAATGGTAGGGTTACCTAAAGATTTAAGTCCTTTTGTCTACGGGGGTAATGAGGGTGGTATATATTATCAACCTCCACAAGAGCATGATGAAGATGGTCAACCTTTACCTCGTAAGAAACCTGTAATGGTTTGTCAGTACGACCTTTATCCAATTAAAAGAATATATAGTGCTATAGAGGGGGAGTGTTTATTAATGCGATATCACCCGCCTCATGACCCACACAGGGAGTTTATGCTACCAATGAAGAGTTTGTATGCAGTAGATAGATTTAGAGACACTATAACTAGAGAGGGAATATTGTATAACCCTAATAACCAACAAGGAAAATATTTAATGACTTACATTTATTCATGGGGAGAGTATTTAATATCTAAAAATAAAGCTGAGATAATGAGAATGCAAATGGGGTGGACAGAAGATAAAAAAGCTTTTGTTATAGGAGAAAAAGAAATTAATAGTAATGGGGAAATGTCACACAGTCCTACTTCTCCACTATGTAAGGGGATTGCAAAACATCTTTCTTCAGAAGGTGACTACGATTTATGGAAACTTTCTGCTAATAAACTTAATACACCTAGTTTAGAACTACATGCATTTACTATGCTTACAGGGTTTGGGTCTGTTGTAATGAATAATACTTCTACAAACGGTATAACTGTATCCCTTACTAGCTCAGACTCAGGGTCAGGTAAAACAGGAGCCCTGAATTCTGCATTAAGTATATGGGGTAATCCTGTTGATTTAAGTGTTATAGGGTCAGGAGGCGCTACCGCTAATGCTATGACAGGTAGATACCTAGGACTCCATAATATACCTTTTGGTTTAGATGAAGTGGGTAACATTGAGGGTAAAGCTTTATCTAATCTAATACATAAAATATCTAATGGTAAGGCAAAGATTCGTATGCAAGCTTCAGTTAATGCAGAGCGAGAGCATGAGATGTCAGCTTCTTTGATTGCTATTTTTACTTCTAACCATTCTTTGTACAATAAAATAGAAACATATAAAAACAATGCAAGCGGGGAGGTGGCTCGATTAGTTGAGTTTACAGTTAGAAAACCTAAAATATTTTTAGATGACCCGACTACAGGTATGGATATTTTTAATCCTTTTAACACTAACTACGGGTGGGCAGGTATAGACTTTATTCAAACATTATTTAAGTTGCCTGCTTCTCATATAGAGTCTCGAATACTAGAGTGGAGCAAAAGATTTAAAAGTGATTTTGGAGATGATACTACCTATCGTTTTTATGAAAACCTAATAGCTTCTACTTTTACTGCAGGCGAAGTTGCTGTTGAAGCAGGCATAGTAGATTTAGATTTAGATAGAATTTATAAAAAAGTAGTAGGAGAAGTTATTAATATCAAGGACAATGTTGCTCGTGTAAATGATATTGACTATGAAAGTATCTTAGGTGAATACATCAACGCACACCAAACAGGAATCTTAGCTGTAGAAGATAACAAAGTAACAATGGAGCCTAGAAGCGATTTAGTTATACGAGCAGAACTAGATGAGTCTAAAGTATTTATTGAGAAAAAACATTTTAGAGATTACTTAACTAACCAAGCAGTTAGTATTAATGAATTTATATTTAAGATGAAAGAAAAAGGATACAAAATACAAGACCGCAAAAAACGTATGGGCACAGGATGGAAGCCTGCTACAGGGTTTAGTTCAATAACTACTATTGAAATTAATACAAGCAAGTTTTTAGATGAAATATTTAAGGAACAAAATCATGAGGCTTCATAATGAGCCTGAGTGGGTGCTTCCTTTTGAAAATATGGAAATAGGAGATAGTTTTTTTATACCTACATTAAAGCCATCTCCTCTTATCTATGCTATTGATTCAGGAGCTAAACGAGCTCAAGTAAAAATTAAATCTTTTATTACTCAAAAAAATAATTGTATGGGAGTTCAAGTATGGAGAGTAAAATAATTTAATGTACTGTAGATACTACACGTTCTTCTTCAAGTTGCGTAGCAATAAGTTCTACCGCTGCCCATTGAGTCGCAGTTAAACTTTTTAAAATTTCAGGTATTCTGCTTGTAGTAGGAGAATATAAATACTGTAAAGCTTTTTCTAGTTGTAGGTTTGTTAAATCATCTACCATAATTTTCTCCTAGTTGTATGATTGCATAAATTCTATTTGCGCACTTATTCCTTTCTTAAGCATTAATTGATATTGTTTGATAATGTCTAATCTTTCTCTTCTTTCTTTAGGACTTAACCCAGGAGTTCTACGCACAATATTTGCTTGAGCATTTAACTTATTTAGCTGGGCATTCATTTTATCAAAAGAAGTAACAGTAGCTAAAGCATAGGGATTAGCTTTCATATAGTCTAAATATTCTTTTGCATTAACGTCTTTAAATAGATTAATACGAGCCCTAGTTTTATCTACCTCTTTTTTAGTTCTTGCATAAGCTCTAGCATCTATGTCTGATACTCTACTAAAGAAACTATTAAATAATTGAGTATCATATTTAACCTCAAAATCTTTTTCTCCCATTATAGTATATCCTAATCCTGTAAGATTTGACACTAATCTCGCTGCTCCATCCACATAAGCATTAGTCCAAAAAGCAATAGTATTAGGAGATACATCAACTGCACCATTAGTTAATTCTGCCATATTTATTGAAGCATTTTTATACAATTGTCCAACTGAATCACCACCTGCATAAGCATCTCCAAAACGAGAAGAGCCATAAATACTACCTCTATAAATTGGTTGCCCGAAAGTGTTTAAATTTAAAGTATATTCTAAAGGCGGTCTAGCTATTGTTGGCATGAAAGAAGTAAATAAAAACTGCATAGGATTATCAATAGGACTCATTCTTGATATTGGAAGCGGTAAAAACGAATCTAATGTTATTTCTACCATGTTACCTACTCCATGAGCTAATGAGTTTTCTTGAGAAGAAGCTGCTAATGCTACCTGAGAACCTATAGCCATAATTCCTGACATTCCAAAACCAAACGGTATTTGAAATACATCTCCTTTCCTGCCTGTAATACCACTTATATCAAACCTAGCGTATCTATTCCATCTAGCAGAATCATCAGTTAGTATTCTATTTCTTCCTTCATCATCATCTCCTGACAACATTGCAGATAGATAAACAAGGGCTACACCTGCACCTGCTAAAGCAGCGGTAGTAGCTCTAGCTGTTTCACCTCTAGTTTGATAGTCTTTTCTCCAGTTATTTAGTGCTTCAGGATTACGTTTAATAATATCTGGTAAAGTTCTTTCTGCACTTTCCATAGATACAAAACCAGGAGAAAGAGCATCTATTGAACGAACTGCACCTGTTGCACTAGGTCTGAAGAACATAAAGAGTGCACCTAAGTTTTGTCCTTGTTTTCCAATCTCTTCAAAGTTAGCTAAACGTTTAGCATAAACTGTACCTTCTCTTTTAGCAGCTTGTAATATATTATCAGGCACTTGGTCTCTTGGTATTCCTGGAGCGTTTTTTGAAATATAATTATCTCTAATTGTTCTATACGCAGCTACACGAGTAGCTAATTCAAACGTAGCCATATACCCATCAAAGAAGCTTGTAATCTGTTCTTTTGTTTTTGCTATCTTTGTTACTTCTATTGTTTTGTTTAATTTTTCAAAAGCTCTGTCTGTTGAAAGACCCATTGAATAAGCTATCATTCCACCTTGTTCTAGATATTGTAAGTAATCTTCAGGGTATGTATTGCCTTTAGCTTTTTCATCATTAACATACTTTCTCATTTTCTCCATTTGATTTTGGCTATACATCCAACTCATTTTAGCTGAGTCTTTCATACCACGTCTTGCTACTTGGTCAGATATTTGTGAAAGAAAACTTGCTGAAGTTCCAAACCCTTTTTCTGCTGATATAATACCAGCCGCTGTAATGAAATCACGAACAAAGTTGGTTACTCCAAAAGATAAATTATACCTAGTATGCATTTGACCTATAAAGGAAGTAGCGTCTCCTAACACTTCCATAAATTTATTTTGGTCTTGGTAAGTAGTTTTAATTGCTTCGTTTATACTGTCATCTTTAATTCTAAGAACATCCATACTACCGTCAGCATTGTAATGAACAAGATTTTTTTTGTCTTTTAAAAGTTTTTTCATTTCTGCAGCTGCTTGTTCGTTTAGTCCTTTACCATACCTTTGTTCAAAAGTGTAAGTTGCTAATTTTTCACCATTAATAGCAGTTGTTTCTATTTCTTTTCCTGTAACATTATCAGTATATTTTATAGGGTTAAGAATAGCGTTTTTAATAGCTTGTGTTAACCCAAGACGGCCTTGTCGTTGCGCAGCTGTGGTTGAATCTATAAGTATTTGAATAAAAGGATTTTCTGCTTCTCCAAGATTACCTTCAAATGAAGACTCCATTCTTCTTAAATCTCCTGATACCATTTCACCATCTATTTCGTATTGTGAATCTGCTTTATCACCTGACTGTTGTTGTCCTTTTATTGGAATATAGTTTTCCCATCCATAAAAATCAATTACTTGGTCAGATAATTCACTAGCATAATTACTGTTTCTGTTAAACTCCTTAGTTAAATCTTTTATAGTTTCCATGTTATTTTTAATTTTTTGTATAGCATTCCATACTTCAGGGTTGCTACTTTGAAGCGCAAAATATTCATCCCTTAAGTTTTGTACTTCTTGAGCAGAAAATTTAGTTACTTTAAACTCATCAGCATTTATATCAACTGTTTTTACATCAGAAGGCTCTCCATCTAATTTATCTATAGTAGGTTTACCATCAATTCTGGTATTCACATTTGTAAGAATTTCTAAATCTGTTCTGTATCGTTTAAGCTGAGCTTCTGTTAATTTTTTACTTGCTACTTGTGAAAATATTACGTCTCTAACATCAGCAGGAGACAAAGTTCTTTTTTGTCCTGTGGTTAAATCAGTAAATTCTATAAATGCTTCTTTACTTAAAGGTACTTTTTGCATATACTTTATAAACCTTCTTTCAGGTTCATGAAGAGCAGTAAAGTAATTAACTAATTTACCTTGAGATAAATCTTTACTCTCCCCTAATTTTGCAGTTAGTTCTTTGTATTCTCTAAGAGCTTCTCCAAAATTTTCCATGGGGGTTTGCAATACATCTCGTACTAAAAGAGAAGCTTTACCAAATGATGTCACCATTGAGTTATATATATCGTTATATGTATCAGTATTGGTGCCGTCCGCTATTATTAATAAACCTGCACGCTCCATGTTTTCTTGAAGCTTTTTAATTTTATGAGATTGGTTTTGTACTTGAGTAACAAAATTATTAAAAGTGCTTTCTCCTCCGTCCCATGCATCTCTTACGCCATCGTACATTTTTTTAAATATATTTCCGGTTGTGCGTCTATTGTGTTTTGCTTGGTCATTATGAAGTGTTGCGTTTTCTTTTTGATATAAGGTTCTTTGAGGCTGCTTACCTTGTTCAGTTTTATTAGAACCAACTATTAAACTAGGAGCAACAGCTAATACATCATTAAGAAGAGTGAACTCAATATTCATTCCTAGCATTTCTTGCACAGCATTTACAAAGTTAGCCCATAGTTTTTGTATTGTAGGAGGTGCGGGTAATACATTTTTTTGGTCTGCTAAAAATCTTTGGAAGGTAGGGTTATTTATAGCTTCAGTTACAAACTCATCCATATTAGATAATTCATTTTTAAACCTGTCTTTAGTATCTGCAGTTCTAGCAGCTGAAAGTATTTTAACTAATTTTCTACCTGTGTCTGTAAGTGCTTCACCTGTTTTAACATCTACATGTTTAGAAAGTTCATTGGTAGTAGCAGCATGAGTCATTTCATGAAACATAGTTTCAAGAGTAGCGTTTTGTTCTGAGATAGTAATAGTATCTGTCTTAGTGTTATAGGTGCCCTTCACCCCTTTCTTCATTTTCTTACTTACTACAAATTTAGTTTTATCTAATCCAGGTAAGTTAGCAAACGTTTCTGCTAATACATTTTGCATTTGAGTTAAATTACCTAAATTTCTAAACCCAAATTTATTTTTTCTATTTTTAACAGTTTTACCTTGTTTGTTTACCCCTATTAAATTTTTAACAAAATTTTCAATTATTTTTAAAGCTTTAGTAGCTGTTCCTGCTTCACTTAAATCTGCATTAAGTTCTGTATTTTTTGTTAGTAAAGCTCTTCTAGCAACTGGGTTGTTTTTATAAAAAAGTTTTTCTTGCCTTGCAACACTAGGTGTTGTAGACCTTGTTTCTTTTCTAGCATAGCCTCTTGCTTGCAATTCACTTGCAGGTGTTACGTTATAAGTTGCTGCACCCTTATCTAATGATATTTCATAAAGTTCTCTAGCTTTTTCTGTTGCTTGTTCTGTAGTTGTTTTTTTACCTTCTTCTTGTTTTTGTTTAACTTTATCTGCTATTTTATTTAATGCTTTTCCAAAAGCTTTTGTATCTCTAGTAAGATATTCAAATTGTTTACCAGGAATATTATTTTCTATAATACTTCTTAATTCTTGATTATTATTAGCGTTTACATTAGGTTGCATTAAATAAATAAGACTACTTAAATTTTCATATCCGGACTCTCTTTGTAAGACTTTATTTTTTGCATTTAAAATATCAGGTACTTCTATTTTTTCTTCTACAGTAACAGCGGTTGTAACTCCGTTATCATTTTTTACTTCTTGAATTCCATGAGTATTTTCTAAATTATTATTTTTTATAAACTTACGAGCATTTTGTTTAGCTTTATTTGTTGCTGGGACTCGTCCTTTTGCAGTAAGGTCAAGACCTATTTCTTCTTTAAATACTCTACTTTTTGGAGAAATTTCTTGCGGACCTAATCTTCTTTGTTCTCGTGCATTAAGTATCTTGTTATAATAATCTTGCGCTCTAACTTGTGAATCTCTTTCTTCTTGAGTTTGAGGTTGAGAAGGTAATCCTGCACGAGTTATAGCTTGAGCTCTATCTTGTGTTGGACCTGTAAATTCTACAGACTCTTCTGTTTGTTTTTCTCTTGCTTTTTCTAATCTTTTATTTTGTTCTAAAGCTTCTTTAACCCTAGCTGTTCTAGCGTCATTTTCTGCTTGAACCATATTTTTAACACCTGACATTTCTACAGCTTGGCTAGCTTTTGCTTGTTCTAATTCTTCTTTTGCTTTATATACAGCTTCATCTTCTTTAGTAATAGTGTCAGGTAATTCATCAAATGTTTTTAATTTTTCACCTTTATTTATTTTTTCGTTTGCTTTGTCAATTTCTTTTTTGTCTTTTTCTTTTTGAGCAATTTGTGCTTTTGCTAATTTGTTTTTAGCTTTAACAACTTCTAAACTATCTTCCTCTTTTATTTCTTTTATAAAGGTAGAAAACCGTATTTGTTCTTCTTTTGCTTTTTTTTCATTTTCTTCTTTTATTGCTTTTAAATTATTTTCTAAAAGCACTCTCATTCCAGGTGATTTAGCTAGCATTTCATCTAGACTATCTCCCTTTTTAATTTTCATTTCATCTTTGTCAAACATATCTCTTTGTACAGGAGCTGATTCTTCTACCACTGCTTCTGTTTCTGTTATTGTTTCGTCAGGTAAAGCTATAACATCTTGAGTTTCTTCTGCTTCCGTTTCGTCAGGTAAAGCTATAACATCTTTAGCTTTGTCTTCTATAGCAAGGGGGTCTGGTTTTGCAGCGGCTATACTAGAACCAGCTGCAGTTCCAGCGGCAGCTGCGTTAGCATCTCTTACAGCTTGTTTTTGTTCTTCTGTTGCTTTTCCATCTTGAGGGGGGTCAGTAACTGGTATAGAAGAATCAGGAGTAGCATCCCCTGGTTCTGCTTTAGGGTCCGTAGTAAGTGGGGTTCTAACTCCACCTACAGTAGCAGGAATGATTGGCATAAAGAATCCAGCCGCAGCTGCATTGACATACTCTTCAAGAGCTTCTTTATTAGCCAGTGGTAAGTTAGCACCTTCTCTTTCTAGTAAAGTTTGCACTGCTTCAATAGGTGCTTCTTTTAATCCTGTAACTCCTATGTTTGTAAAGATAGCAGCTACTCTATTTGCTTGAGCTGTAGGTAATGCATCTAATGAGCCTAAGCCAATTTTTAAGAAGAAGTAATCAGCTAATGCGTGACCAGCACTTAACGCGGCTAGTTTACCTGTATTTAAACCTTTAATTATTTCTAGTTGGTCTGTAGAATCAGGATTAGCAGCTAGTGCTTCATCAACTGCTCTGCCGGTTATTTCACCTGCACCAAACTTACCAGCCATGTAGGTTAAACCACTTGTTTTACCTAAGTCACTAAATCCTTTTTTAATTAAATCTCTACCTTCTGTTGTAGCTAATTGTTTTGCAACTTCATTTCTAAGAAATTCTTTTCTAGCAGTACCACTTAATTTTTTAGCTTCGTCTAGTATTCCGTCTTTTAAAAATTTACGACCAATAAAACCACTTACTAAACCAGGAGCGGCTCCAACACCAGGAGCAGCTGCCCCACCTACTAACGCTCCAGCGCCTGCAGTAAGAAAAGCTTCTCCTATCATACCTACACCTTGACCTGCTATGTATGGTATAAACTCAGTAAGTACAGCTCCTAAACCTTCATCTAATGCTCCAGTAAAACTATCGGTTTTTTTAACTCCTCGTTTACCTACAGCAGCTTCAGATTTTCTATATTGTTTTAATCCAGATTCAATTAAATCATCAGAGCCAGTAAGTTTACCAGCTAACATTTTAGCTCCACCCATAATACCGCCATACTGGTCAGTATATTGACCAATACCACGGAAGAAATCGCTACCTTCTCCTTCTTTTAATTGTCTAGGATTAGCAGCAAAGTCTGTTGGTTGTTGAGGTTGTGATTGTTGGGAAGCTATATAACGAATAGCATCATCTTGAGTAGCCCCATCAGGAGCGTTTACTCGGTATTTTTTGCCTTGAGGATTTGTTACTTCAAATATAGGCATGATAAATTTACTCTACTATTTCAGTTGCTGAGAAACCTTGATACATTGGTTGTTGACCTCCAGATATTCCTGCCGCAGCCATGTTTAAAGTACGTTGGTCTAATCCTCTTAGTCTATATAATTCTGCTCTTTCAGCATCTTTTAGCGCTTTTATTTTAGGGTCCATAGCAGCCATAGAAAACATAGGGTTTTTATTTAATATATCTTCTATTTCAAGTATAGCTTTTTGAGCTTGTACAGCAGCGCTATTACTTGATGTAGCAACTCTTGCATCAATTTCTTGTTGTCCAAGTTCAACCTCAATTTTTTTCAATTCTACTTTTCTATTATTAGCTTCAGCGGTAGCTTGACTATTAGTACCTGTAGTAGCAATAGCTATTTGTTCAGCTCTTTCAGCTGCAGCTATTTCACTTCGTAGTGCAAATAAATCCATTTCTTGTTGAGTTTGTTTGTCATCTTCAGCTACATATGCATCAACACCTTCAGTTAATCCTGAAGCTAAGTTAGTTAAAAAGTTTTGAGAATCTCCTGAAGCCATACCTAAACCACCTCGTATAAGAGCCATGTTTAATGCATCATCAGAATCACCAATATCTGCTTCTAAAGCAGCTAATTTTTCTTGACGTTTAGCAGCAAAAGGGTCTACTCCCATTCGTGCTTTATGGTCTTCCATCATTTTGTTTCCATAAGCTGTTGTATCTTCTATTGTCATACCACTAAAATCTATTTTTGGAGTATAGTCTACTGGTGTTGTATCCACAAACATTGACTCTGGGAGAGGTGCTATTGGAGGTGCTTCTTCTTCGTCATCACCTGTTAACCCAAGTATAGATGCTATTCCTAATCCGCCTGCTATATAAGGATGTCTTTTAACTAAACCTAACCCACCTTTAAGTAATTTATTAAAAAATCCTGGTTGAGCTGGAGCTGCTGGTGGAGTGTAAGGAACCATAGCTCCTCCTGGTGAAGTGTAAGGAACCATAGCTGTTCCAGGACCTGTATAAGGAACTACAGCCGTTCCACCATTTGCAAAACCTATAATACCGCCACCTGCATAGTTCTGTCCTATGTTTGGTGCAGGTAAATTAGCTACTCCGGTTTCTGTAATTGACTCTGTCATTACTTCTTCTTGAGGAACCATTGGAGCCTGTATTTGATTTGTTAATGCTCCTATACCCATAGGTTGATTATCTTGAATAGCTTTAGTCAATACTTCTTCAGAAACAGTTTGTTGAGGAGCTTGAGCCATTTTATCGCGTACAGTCTTACGACGCATTAGTTCACTTGTTACTAGATAAGGGGGCATGATACTAGGATTAGGTTGTTCAGCTAAACTTATTAATTGCTGTTCACTTGAGTTTCTAGCTAGTTCCTGTTGTTGAATAATATTCATAGTTTAACCTCGTAACGCATTGTATAAACCAAGTCCAGAAATACCCATACCGGTAATTTGAGATGCTAAACTTGGAGCGGGAGCGTATTGTGTATTTGTTGAACCTAATGCACCTGCAGTACCACGCAGTATGTTTGATTGAAACTCAAGATTTCTTTTTCTAGCATCTTCCCCTTCCATAAATCTTTGAAAGGCTAAATTCATTTCTTCTTGATTTAATGCTTGTTGTTCTGCGCCTGAAGCTGCTTTAGCTTGCATCAATTCTAATTCCGCATCTTGGTCTGCTGCAGTAATATCAGCCGTTTGTCCTGCTCCTGCTAAGCCATATTGTAACCCTGCTAACCCTAAATCTTTTTGTAGTCCTGCACCAAACTGTTCACCTTGTTGAATTCTAGCACGTCGGTCCATATCAGCTTTTAATGTGGCTTGTTCTGCTGTCATGCCTGCAGCTCTATCTTTTTGAAATTGGTCTGCAGCAAAACCATAAGAATCTTTTAACCCCTGAGCATCAATTTTAGCTAAAAGAGCAGCAGTTTCTGCATCTGCTTGTCCTTCCACTAATGCCTGTCTACCGCCACCAAAAGTACCTCTACTAATAGCTCCCATACCTCTTTTAGCTTTTGCTCTAGCTGCTTCATTTCTAGCTTCTTTTTTTAATAACTCAGTAACTCGAGCTTGGTAAGGGTCCATGTATTTATCTGCTGCCGCTGCATCAAATTCAGCAGGAGTAGCCATACTTAACCGGTCTAATGTACCTGGAGTATATGCTCCAGCTGCTGTTAATCCAGTAGTAGCTGCACCTGTACCTAGTCCAGTTAATGTTTCAGTATCAGTGATAGCTTCTTCAAATTCACTTCGAGGCGCCATACCTCTTAGTCCAGCTTGTACGCCTTTTTGGTCTTCTGTAAACCCAGCTAATCTATCTCCAGTATATATAGGAGCTCCTTTAACTCCTGTAACCCTTCCTGAAGCATCTGTATCATATACTTCTTTAGCTGACTGCTTCATCATTTCTTCATAAAATGGTTTAGCATACTCTGGTAAATCAGAAGAATAAGATTTAGTTTCTGTAGGGCCGCCACCGCCACCACCACCTTTGCCTCCTCCGTACTCAACTAGCCCAGTTGCTGGATTTATTGTTCCAGAGCCACCAACTGATTTAAGGAGTTCTGCTTCATAGTCATTAATGTGAGCCAGACGAGTATCGCCCATACGACCTTTATCTGCAATATCTGCATAAAGATGTTTGATAAGCCATACTTTTAATTTATTAGGTATTAGTTTTAACAACATTTATATTACTCCACTGGTAATTCGTAAAATACAAATTGTTTTTTATATCCATGGTCTTGCCACATTTTTTCCCAACCTGGTCTGCCATATGATTCCATTTTGCTACAACCAAGTTCTTTAGCAAACTTTTGTAGTTTAGGAAACCCATCAGGTAACCATTCTTTAAATCTTCTACCACCTACAAAATGCAATGCTAATACATTCATTTGAGGATACACTACAACTTCAGTTACCCAAAAACCATGAATAGCTTCGTTGTCAAATGCAATCCATAATTGTTGGTCTTTGGTAAGTAGACCCTCTAACATATCTCTTGCAGTGAATCTACCATACGTATATATAGCACACCGTTCTGCAAATCCTTTAATACTTTCCCAAACTGCAGGAATATGTTCCCTAGGAACAAGAGTTGTTTTCATTAACTGGGCATAAACCTTTCGGGATTAATTTGTTTCCCTTGTTTTTCATTTCCCGTTCTTGCTTTTCTTACTTTATCCATCATCCCATATAGACGTTTAGAACCTGCGTCAGATGAGCCATTACCTAAATGACTAACTACATCAGCGGGTACTACAAACTCACCTTGAGAAAGCGCTGCTTTTTGTGTCCCATCTATCATAGCAGGTACATCATCACTCATACCATCACCTTTTAATGTACCACCGTTTAAATACCCTCCAGTAGCCATTAATTCTCTACTTCTTGAAGTAGGACGCTCAAACATTCTTCCTGGACCAAGTTTTAAATAAGGAGTTGGGTCCATACCTACTTCAGCAGCTGCGTTAGCTGGATGAACACCCATTGCAACCATATCACTAAAAGTCCCCATTGCATGACTATGTCCGTCGTGCATACCACTTCCCATAGCTCCAGCAACTGGAGTTCCTGGAGCTAAACCTTCTCCGGTTACACCTCCACCTACGTCCCCTCCTTTGGCAAGAAGTCTTAAACCTGAATCTCTTGCTAAAGCTTCATCAATTCCAGTATCCATACTTAAATCTAATCTTCTAGTCGGGTCATATAATTCATTAGGATTTTTTTCAAAAGGTTGAATTTCAGGAGTAAGCGCTGCTACTCCTACAGGAAGTGCGGTAAGACCTGCTTTTGCATACCCTGCAGTTTTACTACCATCGCCTAGTGCAGTCATTGTGTCGCTAAAGTTGTTAGTTATTGTATCAAATCTATTTCCAATTTGTCCTGCGTCTGCTTTTAATCCTCCAACAGTATCACTTAAAGATTCTGAAATAGTTTCTGTAAAAGTTGGGTCGGGAGGTGCAGCAAAAGCCATATTAGGTCCAGCGCCTCCTTGTACTGTAGGAGCTAAAGTATCTATACCTGCTTTTGTAGCTACGTTTGCTTGAGAGATTGGTGCACTTACTCCTGCACCTGTACCTAAATCCGTTACTCTATTAAACATACTTGTGCCTTGATTAAGAGCAGCATTAGTTGTATTGTTAGCCAAAGCTTTTGCAGCTACTGAGTCTGCAGCTTTAGCAAACCCTCCACCACCATAGCCACCAAGACCTCCTGAAACAGCGCCTGTTAGCATATCTTCTCCGCTCAATGCAGCAATACCGGCTCCAGTCAAAGCTCCAGCGCCTATTCCGGCTCCCAGTCCCATTGCTGTTCCAAATCCTGGAAATGCAAATCCAGCTGCTATTGGTGCTAATGCTCCTATCGCTCTACCCATAATTAATTCCTATTTATTAAGTTGTATAATATCATGTAATGTGTTAGTTATAAACTGTTTTATACTGCTTCAGCCCCTGATATAGTTATAGTAAGCCCTGTTGAACTACCTAAAACTTGTATTGTGTCTCCAGGGTTAGTTATCTGTAGTCCTGACCATTGTAAATATTCTTTTGTTGCTATTGTTTTGTTATATATAAGCGCATTAGAAGTAGCTGCTGCACCTCCACTTGCAACAATATATACTTGCACATCAAGTGAACCGCCCGTAGTATTAGCTACCATAATATCTTTTATGTAAGTACGTGTATTAGCAGGAGTTTCATACACAATAGCTGCAGATGCAGTGACCGCCGCTTGTGCTAATCTAAGCCCTGTTAAATTTTGAAACTCTCCAGCCATTATATGCCCATCCAATGCATTACATTGTTAGTGTGTAAGTTAGTTATTTCGTCTAAGTGTGCCTTATCTAGTTGTGCAAAGTATAGTCTAAGTTGGTTTTGCAATTGGTTCTGTTGGTCTTCACTATATTCTATTTGAGGTAAAACTAAATTAGGAGCTTTAGGTTGTACAACGTGTGCCATATTATCCTCTTAATCCATCTGGTTGAGCGTCGACTGCAGAATCACCTAGTTGCCATTGAGTTCCTACAGTGTTAGATGATATTTTAAAATTCATTTGTCGTCCTCTTGCTCTTATAAATACTTGATTAGTATATTGGTCTATAGTTGCAGTAGATGTAGTTACTCCACGAGTTAATGTAGCTCCAGCTACATCTGTTGTAGAAGTAGCTGCTCCTGGAAATTTAGTAACTGCTACTTGCATATCTACTGCTGGAGTTAATGTTGCTCCTGTTACTGGGTCTATTGTTTCTGAAGAAGCAAAGTTTACATCAGGTATTACTCGTTTAGTAAGCATATAAAACTCACCTTCATTTATATCCATAAACGCAGACTCAATAAATGAGTTAATAGCTAAAGGTGCTGCTCCTAAAGGTTGACCATCATTAGGTCCATTCTCGTGTGAGTATATATATCCTCCAGAAGTAGCAAGTGGGAAAGTATTAATACCTGCATCTACCCATGTAGTTCTGTTTAATTGTCCATAATACCAAATGTCATCACGATAATTATATATTACATAGCGGTCAATAGTATTTGACGGTGTTACTCCGCCAGAACAATAGAACCATATTACTTCATTAAATTCTTTGTTTGTGCCACCATATACAAGCTGTGCTTGTTCTCTATTAATATCACTAAACACATATCTTAACAATGGGCATTTAAGTACATTAACTCGACCATCATATACAAAGAAGTTGTCGGTTCCCATCCAATACATATTGTTATTAACACTTGCAAAAGCGTTAGGTCCCATAATATTAGTGTCCGAAGATAAAAGCTGCAATGAGAACACTTCTGCTGTACCTAAAAATTGTATAGTGCTTAATGAAGTATCAGTCCAAACAAGCGTTTCTTGTCGCACATTAGCAGCGGTAACAATTTTAGAACCTTCTTTAACAAATAAAAACCCTGCACTATTAGCAAGTGTGGGGTTCCACACTTCTGGTACAGGACCAACATCTGCATTAACATCTGCCCATCTAATTAACATAGGATTAAATGCGCCACCTGTATATACTATTTTTTGGTATGAGCCAGATGTTCCAGCAGGTGATGTAGTAGCTACAGGTAACGTATATTTAAAAGTGGTAGTAGAAGGCACTTCAATTATTTGATAAGTACCAGAGTAAGCTGTAGGAGTTTGACCAGATAAAAGTACATAATCACCAGTAGACAGTCCGTGTGCACTTCCTGTAGTTACCGTAGCTGTTGTACTTGTGCTGGTAATAGAACTAATTGTTTTTCCAGCAATTAAAACTTCAGAAAACTCGCTAGCTCCTAAACACAACAAATGCCCGCTTGGTGCAAATAATGTTATTTCTGTTTTTTGAGGAACTGCTATGGCACCTGATATTGAACTAAGTAATACTGCCCGATTACTAAAAGCGGCATCGTATTGCCAAAAGAAAATTTGACCCTCGTTGTTTAAATTAAATATAAGGTCATTATTAAAGTTATCCATAAAGATAAGACGCACAGATACAATAGCAGGAACTGTTGCACCTGAACCCCAAGCTCCTCTACTCCATGTACCTGCACCCCAACCATAACCAGCAACAGAAGAATCAGCACCAATGTTAATCTCAAAGGCTGCGGTAATTCCTGTGCCTCCGCCAGTACCAGCTGACGTAGCAGTGCCCGCAGTTTGAATGGTAAAAGTATCTGCGGTTAAAACAGTAACTTCAAAGTTTAAATTAAGTTGAGCAGCGGTTATACCATTAGTAGTAACAGCGCCAGAAAAAGTTACAAAGTCTCCTGTAGTTGCACCGTGACCAACTATGGTAACTAGAACTTGACCTTCTGTGCCTGCGGTAGTGTTGGTAGTAAAACAGTTATCGGTAGCAGTAGATACAAACGTAGCTCGAATGGGAGTAATGTCATAAAGCGATGTACCACCACGAACGTATACTTTTTTAGTAGTAGCTAAACCTGCAAGTTCTGCACCATCTGCAGTTGAATAAACAAAGAGTTTAGTAGCTTCACCAACGTATCTGTCAAAAGTTTCAGCTTGCCAGCCGCCTAATTTTTCAGGATAGCCCTCACGAAAACGCACAAGATTACCATCATACCATCCACCCATCTGAGCTAAATCAGTACGGTCTCGGTTTATTCCTGGTCTAAATCTTAATTTACTAAGAGGCATGTGATTCCTTTGTCATTAGCATAGTATGTTCTGCTAATCGTCTTCTAATTAATCCTTTAAGTTTACGTCCCCCTGCATAACAGTATTTTAAAAGAACTTCTCCAGCTCTTTTTTTATCACCGCGCTTAAACGCTGAACGAACTGTACTTCGTTGAAAGCATCCCAAACCAAGATTAAAGCTAAAGCTGACAAGAGCATCAAACTCAGATTGTGTTGGTTGTTTAGGATGTAATAACCGAAGGACTCCATTTTCAAATTTTTCTAAATCTTTTTTTAACAGTGCATTTATTTTATCAGAATCCAATTCACGATTCCATGAATCAGGTAACTCAGCATTACGAGTGATAAGGTGACCAACACCAACAGTCCAGTAGCCAGCAGGACATCTATAAGGTCTTGCACGTACTCCTTCAAAATACTTTATAAGAGCTAGGCCCTTTTCCGATGTATTCACTTATTTTTCCCAATGTCTAGACCCAAACCAAAAACCAATAATAGATGCTAGTATAGCCATTTCTTCATTACTAAACACTATATGCATAGCTTCTGCATAATTATGTCCTGACTTTATAGCCCAATATAATCCTACGAAATCGACCACCAATAAAATAAAAACAAAAATATAGGTGATAATGGGGCGAACACTAGCACGGAGATTAATAACCCAAGTAGACGCGCCTTCCGCAACTTTTTCGTCGTGCTTGTATAACGCAACTCTTTCTTCCGCATACGTTTCCATTTCAACTTGGTCAGTTTTAAACTCTTCAATTTTTTCTTGAGACGCATAGCCAGCTTTTGCCAATTCCATAGCACGTTGTATTTCAAGTTTAGCCATTTCTTGTTCATGTTTTTGGTCATTCTTTTGTTCAAAAAACTTTAATACACTAGGTAACCCTGATGTAGCAAAACCTAGTATTCCTGATAAAATTGATAACATTAATTATTGCTCCAGTTTTGTGATTGCATTACATCTATTAATGCTTCTACATCTGCAGCTTCTGCAATAGCTGTTTCTAATCTTTCTGACTCAGCAACTACGTGAGCTCTTTTTGTAACAACGTCTGTAGGTATAGCTACTTCTCTTTCCATTTTACGCGTTACATACCAATCAGTTTGAGCTAAACAAGTGCCTGCTGTATGTTTTACTTCTGCAATTTTTTGCGATTTTAATCCTTTAGTTACTAACTTTTCTTCAGTATCTTCCATTGCTTCAGTTTCTGGATTATATTTTTGTACATATAGTTGATTACCATCTTCATCTTTTTCATCTTTATCCTCCATAGCTTTAGGATTATCTACCTCACCATTCCAATAGTATCTGTCATCAGCCCTTACAGGGTCTGCTTCCCATGTAATACCTAGAGCATCTCTATCTTCTTTAGTAGATAACTGTAGCCAGTTTCTAGGATATTGTATTTCGTTATGTGAAAACCCCCTATCCATAATAAGAGTTTTCCCGTTTAATTTATATGCCATAATATTCTCCTATCGGGCGTTTGAGTTTTTAAAAGGGTTTTCGGCAAATGCCATGTATATGTATGTTTCACCTGAAGTATTATATGCCTCATGACTAGCTCTAATTTTAAAACCATTAGCTAATAAATCTACGCCATAAGTGCTTTCTGCTTCAGAAGTATTTTCAGCAGAATTAAAATCAGCAAATAGTATATTAGAAGTCCAATTATATGATGTTCTTGTAGAATCCATTATTCTCCATTCGCCAGTTGTACTTGAACGCTTAACCATAAGAAAAGCTGGTCTAAACTCTGTGTATATAAATGGTCCATCAGTAGAGCCATTACCTGTATAGCTATTAAATTTACTGTAGCCTTCTACTTCTGCAAAACAATATGCTACATAATCAGCTGAAGCAAGAGTTACTTGCCCAGTAGTTATACCAAATCTTGTTGTAGTATTTTCAGTTAACCAATTAGAACCTGTTGTAAATTTAGCAGCACTTGAGTTTAAATATACTCCATGAGTTGTAGGAGCAGCTCCTAATGATTGATGAAACACGACTCCATTTTCTCCACTTGCAGAACGACATTTTAAAAGTATCATTGCAGGTACTCTACCTAAACCATGACCAACTGTAAAAGTACCACTTGAAGGTTCTGTATAAGTAACAACACTAAAGCCTGATGTTGTATTAGCCGATACTGTAGATATTATAGAGCCACTAAAATCAGAAGAGCCGTTAGTTGCATTTGTATTTGCTTGGCCTCCCATGCCAGAGTGAACTGTGCAATAGTAATATAAAGTTGGCGCAGAAGCTGCTACTACAATAACTGTTTTAGCTCCAGCAGTACCTGGTACCCCTGTTACTGTAACACCAGTAGTGTACTCAGAGCCTCCTCCGTGAGTGCCATCAGATGTAGTAGAAAATCTTAATGGATGTCCTGAGTTAGAACTGTCTGATTGGTCAAAAGTATAAGTCCCTGATTCATGTAAATTTAAAGTAACAGCACTTGTACCATAATCGTCAAATCTATATTTATTACCACTATCACTAACTACTTTGACAGTATAGGTTTTAGCTGTTGTATCTTCAATTTTCCAGTTCCATGATACATAAGTACCACTAGAAGCATTAAAATATACATTATCAGTTGCTAAAGTAAAACCATCATTTGCTAAAGTAAAAGCATTAAAAGTTTGCTCTGCATCAGTATTATTTGTATTTAAAAATTTATTAGGAGAATTAGCAGGACTTCGTACAGTATCATATAAGTAATGATTTGCCGCTGCATCACGTCTTTTAGACCAAAGAAATCGTGGTTTAAATTTTAATGAAGATACTGTAGGTCCACTAGCACTACCATTACCTGTCCATAATGCTGTATCAAAATTCTTACTACCATCTTCAATAGTAGAGTCAGGTAAGTTAAATGTATTTAGTTTTTTAAAGCCTGAAGGTGGTGTATAGATAAATGGTTGTTGACCAAAGTTTACTGTCCATGTTATTCCACCTGTGTGGATAAATGGAAATATTTTAGTTCCATCTGTTAAGTTATAAGTAGGATTAGCTCCTGTTGCAGGATTACCAGTTGTTGCCCATGCACTACTATACCAAGTATTATTAACACCAAAGTAATATTCAGATGCATCAAAATCTATAGCTATTTGAAAAGTTGCTGTACCAGAGTTTAAATTAGAACCATAAGCTACATTAGAAGTTTCAGAAACAATATAAGCATTACTATTATTTAAATAAACAAAATATTTATTAGCTTCTTCTGCATAAGCACTTTCTGCTTTGTTAGTATCTGTTCTAAAGCCTAAACTACCAGCAGCAGCATGAACAGCCATTTTACATTCAAAATAATACTTACCTGTTGTAGGTAAAATTGTAGGAAATATTGTTGCATGATTTACAGAGTTACTAAACTTTAAATTACCATCCACTACAGTAGAATTAATGCCTGCATTGTTAGGATTTAATGTAGCAAAGTTATTTGTATCTTCATCTGTTAGCGTAGGTACATCTGGCATCAAATCATAAGTAGCATCACTTGAAGCATTACTGTTTATGTTATTAGGTGTCCAGTTGTTTTTATTACCACTAGAATCAAAATTAAATTTAGCATCTGTAGTATCTGCAATAGCTAGGTAAACATAAGTATTTCCTGAACCATTTAATGCACCATCTGAAGTTTTTAATTGAAATCCATTATCATTAAAATCTATGTTTACTCCAGATAAAGTTGCTTCAGCATCAGAAGTATTCCATAGTAATCTTTCATTATTAGGATTGTTTGGTTGTCTTGCACTATCCCATACATACCAAGCACCTGCACTAGTTATATCTTTAGCCAGTATAAATCTAGGTCTAAATCCAGTTGTTACTGATGGTCCAGTTGTACTTCCATTACCTGTATAAGAACCTATTTTTTGATAGCCTGTTACATCAGCAAAACAGTAAGCAACATAATTGTAGTTATCATTAACTTCATCTGAACCTCCTACTGTAAACACAGAAGTTGTTGGTGCTGTATTAGCAAAAAATACATTGCCATTAGACGCATCATTAGCACCTGTAGAATTTAATCTTAGTCCATATGTACCATCTACTTGAGTAGGAAATCCTTCTGCTAAATTTCTACCTTTTACTATAACCATTTTGGGTGCTACACCAAGACCATGGCCTATTGTAGCTGAAGATGCGCTATCTCCTGCATAAGTAACAATAGAAAAACCTGTTGATGGGTTAGCTCTTACACTAGAGTTAATACTTCCATCAGTATTAGAAACAGTAGAACCTCCTGCATCCCAACACCATGCAACCATTGGTCTAGTGCTTTCATTTACTTCTCTATCATTAGGTCCTGCTGAATCTACACCAAGACTAAACCCATCAGCGTCAAATGATGTAACTTGGTCAGTAGATGTTTGTTCTGCGTCTGTTCTGTTAGACATTATAAACTTATTATTACCTCTAACTGCATCTACTAAATGATGACTATAGCTACCTCCAGTTCTCGCTTTTAACCAAATAAAATCAGGAGCAAAGCCTACACCTGTAATAGATTGTGTTGCACCAGTACCTGTATATAAAACTGTGTTAAATCCTGTAGCTTGTGTAGTAGGTTTCATAGGTAAATAGAAACCATTAGTGCCATATGTGCCTGTGTATTTTTTAGGAATCCAAGTGCCGTTACTGTCAGATTGACCAAAGTCTGATGGTGCTAATGCTGTGCCATCTACAAAGTTTATCTCTGTCATATAGCCATCAAGCGTACCATTAACACCACTAACAACATCACTACCTATATTATGAATACAAGTTTTATTAACATTACCCTCAAAATTTAAAGTAGGATAAGTTGAACTACTAAATGCTGTTAATTGTGTTCCATTAATATATATTTTAACTCTATTAGAAGCTGTACTTTGAGTAGTATCATAAGCCACTACAACATGATACCAAGCAGAAGTATCTCTAAATAATTTACTAGAAGTAAGATTAAATTCAGCAGTAGCACCACCATTAATTTGTTCTATAAATCTTACTGTATTTGTTGGTAAAAATTGAATAGCAGTATTTGTATTAGCAGTAGTAGCATTATCATTTGCAAAAAGTAATTGTTGACTAGGGTAAGGCGCTACATTTTCTGGTATAAATGATTTTTTTACCCAACAACTATATGTATAAGTTCTACGATTACCTGCACTAGATGGAGTTCTTTGTAAATAAGCTGTAGCACTTCTACGAAAGCGTAAGCTATCTTCTAGAAAATATCCGCTTGAACCGTTGGAGGCTGCTCCGACTAATAGAGACATTATGAAACTCCTAGAGTTTGACCTTGCTCAAAGAGACTTGTCCCATCAGACCTAAAGTTAATAAAATCTGTTGCGTTAGCAGCTGTAGAAAGAGTAGGAGCGGTACCACTAGCAAATTTAAACACTGCATTAAAAGCTAATGTTCTACTGCCTGTACCGTCTTGAATTATTTGAAGCCCATAATAAGCTCCATCTTCTAAATTAGTAGGTGCATTTAAAGTTCTGTTGCCTGCTAATGTTACTTTAGCTACTTGACCTGAATCAGTATTCCAATCAATAGTAGCGCCATCAGTAAGTGTAAGTGTTGGTGAATATCCTTGACCATTGACTACTAAATTAAGTGAAGTGCTTAGTGATGTAAAAGCTCCTGTGTCAGCAGACGTATTGCCAATAGGTCCCGGTGTAGCAAAGCGTGCTGTAAAGCCAGCTCCTGAGACTGTGCTTGAAGCAGCAAGAGTAGTAAAAGCACCTGCTGCTGCAGATGTCCCACCAATTGCCGGAGGTGAAGCAAAGAGAGTAGTAAAGCCAGCCCCTGAAACTGTACTTGAAGCAGCTAGTGTTGTAAAAGCACCTGTGCTAGCTGAAGTATTACCAATTGGTCCGGGTGAAGCAAATCGAGCTGTAACCCCTGCTCCTGAAACCGCGCCTGAAGCTGCGAGTGTAGTAAATGAACCTGTACTAGGAGTACCTGCGCCGATTGTAGTGCCATCAATTGCACCACCATTAATATCTACATCACTTGAAAGAATGGTTCCACTAAGATAATCAATCGCATAATCAACATTTGTACCATCTGCATATACGCACGCTGACTTACCAGCTGGGACTAATACTCCTGTGCCAGAAGCAGTTTTAACTGTTATAGCAGTAGTTGAAGCATTATTAATTATGTAATTTTTTTGAAATGTATTAGCACCACCTGCAGCGGTAGTAGGAATAATTAAATTGCCTGAACCTCCTGCACTTCCAGTAAGATTAAGACGTAAGTGACGAACTGTTTGTGTAGCATTAGAATCAGTTACTAAAGCAAGTGTTGTATCTCCTGCAGTAACGGCTTGGTCTACAGTACCAACAATAGCTTCTTCTAGTGCAGTGCCTAAATTAGTGTTGGTCGTTGTGCCCCAAGTACCTGACTGCTCTCCTGTTCCTATCAGTTCTACTGCTAAATTTGAATATGTTGACATTTTTTAATCCTTATCCTATGTAGACGACCCTGTCACTATCGGTTTCCAATCGGGTGTCTGACTTGTATCTATTATAACCCAATTAGAGTTACTAATGATAGGGGCGTGCCCTGTTAAACTTAATGCGCCAGTGGCGGGTTCTCTTACTAGACCATTTAATATTGATGGTTCAATTCCTGTTAAAGTAACTGTTCCAGCAGTCGGAGTAATTACTGCTCCTTCTGTCCTAGATGGGGCTATACCCGCTAAAGATAAAGCTCCTACACCTGGTGTTATTTGTATACCAATAGTGGCAGTCGGTGCAATTCCTGTTAAAACTACCGCTCTAACTGATGGAGTTCTAAATATATTATTCTGTTGTACAACTTGAGGAGCTATTCCTTGTAGTGCAAGTGCTCCAGCAGCAGGGAGAGCTATATCTCCTTCTATGGCTGATGGGGCTACACCTGCAAGGGTTAGTGCTCCTACGCTTGGTGCTATTCTTTTATCTTCTATTACAGTAGGCGCTATTCCAGCTAGTGCCACCTCTCCTAAATTAGGAGTAATTCCTTCTCCGCCGGCTATATTTGGAGCTATTCCAGCTAATGCTAGAGCCCCTACTCCAGGGGTAATTATTACTCCATCTAATACTGTTGGTGCTACACCAGCTAACGATACCGTTCCTACGCCCGGTGTGATTGGAACTTCAGGTTCACCCCACGGGCCTGAACTCCAGGTACCTCGTCCCCAACCGGTAGCCATTACTAGCTCCTTAAGTTAGAGTAAATATGCCAGTAGCAGCAGGTAAAACAGTTAAAGTATTTGGCGAAGTTACCGTAAAATTAGAACTTGACAGCTGGCAAAAACATAAAAGTTTTCCTGCAGTCGAACCTGTAGAATTACGTATAATCGCATACTTAATATCAACTAAGCTAGCTCCAGAAGCAGTAAACGCTAAACCCACTGCAGACATAGTAAACTTCTGCTGTTTAGCTGATGCTCCTACTACCCATTGAGCTGTAGCAGGTACTAAATTTCTACCACCTGTAGCATATCCACCTGCAGCTGCAATTTCATTCGTTACAGATGCATATGTGCTTAAGGTAAATGTAGAAGCGTTACTAGCTGCTTTTGCTAAAACCATTTTAAAAACACCGGCACCTAACGTTATGGTACCATTACCTATATATTTTTTGGCACTGTTGTATAGTTGCCATGCTGTTGCTGCCATGTTAAATCTCCTTAATATCGGCGTGTGATGCGCCGGATTCTAAAATATGACGTAATAACCCGCCGTATATCTCTAATTCAATTTCGTCTCCTAGCACTTGTATCAAACTCATAAACTCTTGAGCTTGCGATACCATCCAAGGATTACAGTTAAATATTTTTCCGCTCACGTTTACGGGCATAACTGCTTGTCCATCATTTTCTACTTGTTCATATGCGTGATGCTTACCATCTTCACCTAAACATGAATCACACCCAAATAAGTGAAAACGTTTAAATCCTAACATTCTAAACAATGGTATAGCTCTTAATAGTACAGTTGACCCTCCGGGAACTGACCACCATGTTTCATAATGTTTATCTAATATATCTTGTAGTAATTCTGCTTGAGTATGCCATACATAAGTTCTATCTTTTGGCAAACCCTTAAATATACTAGGATTGCATTGTGAAGCTATAAAATACTTACAGTCCTCAACTACAGGTTCTGTAAATCTTGCATTAAATTCGCGTGCATCTACCATGACCATAGCAGAAGGAGTTAAACCATTGTCAATACACCATTTATAGGCGTTATTAATTGTTATAAGTTTAACACCATTTTGCCTCAATTGCTTGATTTTTTCAAGGTGTTCTGTTACAGATGGTCCACCTCCTACAATCATTACCTCAATATCATTAGTTGGATGAGGTTCTACTTGCAAATACCCTTGTTTTATATTGTGCTTAACATTATTTTTTATTTGTTCATCATTAGTATTTACAGTACCTGCATCAACTATTTCTTCACCGCTAATCCAATTACTTACATAAAATAAACAAGTATTTTTTGTTTCTTGTGACCAATGTATTACACATTTATGTTCTTTAAATTTTTGCAGCCACCACTTATATGGGTGCACACTTAAGTGTAATTTATGTCCAACTAAAACTCCTGCTTTATCATCAACTGTAGATATTTGAAAAAATACGTGTTGACAAGCAGATAAACAATTATCTATAACTTGGTCTACATGATGTGGTCTTATGTGTTCCATCACGTCAGTACAAAAACCATAAGCTGCTTGAACAGGTAAAGGTTGAGATAAATCAGCTTCTACAAACTTCAATGCATGCTTTTGTGTTTCTAGCATAGGAACTATATCTTTGTCTAAACAGTTATCTGCAAAGTCAATCATAGTTACGTCTAGCCCACCAAAGAACGCTAAGTTTAATCCTCCACGTCCTGTACCACATCCTAAATCAAGAACTGTAGCACCAGCTTTAGGCTTTGCTTGTTTTAAAAACTCATGAGATATTTGTTCACCAGGAGCAACTTGTCTATACTCTGGTTTATCCCACATCATTTTATATAAATCTTTTTCTAAAGGTCTTACGCTATCTACTGTTACTTCTGGTGCATCTGCAATAAGAGATGAAAATCCTGTCATGTTAATCCTTTCTATTCAAATCGAATAAGTGCGGTTGTTGCCGTGTTATCTGGCAAAGTAACCGTTAATGTTTCTGAAGTTATAGTTTTTACTGCTCCAAAATCTAATACACATACTGAAAAATTACTAGAGCTACTATCGTATATTAAAGCACCTCTAGTTGAAAATGTACCTGTCCATGTTGTAGGAGAGTCAAATGTGATATACACCACGTTTGTTGTATCATCTTGTGTAACCGTAGCTCCCGTTAATGTGTTACCTCCAGCTACATATCCTGTACCTACTACTTCATTTGTTGTGGTGTAAGCAGGAGTTGATGAGTCTAATGTAGCATCATTAGTATATAAAGCTATTTTAAATGTGTCTGTGTCAAAATCTATATCACCAGCTAATGATTTAGCAATAAACGTATTAGTTATTCCTTGTACAATAGTTGCCATTAAATTGTTCCTTTACCTTTAACAGGTATTCTTGCTTGTCCGCTTCTATAAGCATCGCGAGTATTTTTACCTTCACCAAGACCCATTAGTCCAATCATTGCTTCTTGATAACGATTAGTATAATTAGTTATAGTATCCGCATCAGATTTTAAGTACGTCGCTGCTTCCAACAATGAGCCATATAACAAGGCAGTAGGATAATTATCTCCCAACCAAGACGTACCAGAAGTGGCAGTAGTAATAGACTCAGGATAAAAAAAGTAATGCAGCTCAGCGCCATAATTAATATCAGGTGTAGGACCGAGTATAAATGTATTATCATCGAAGACTGCATAGTATTGTGGTTTTGCATAAAAAGGGGTGTCCGTGTCAGGAAAAGACTGTCGAATAAAATTAACATCTTTATTTATAAGGTAGCTATACTCATTAGTAGCATTATCAATTACTGCTAAACTATAAGTAGCAAGCCAATCATCAGGCAAGTCTAAATATTGATTACCCCCAGTAATAGTACCAGTAAAATTAGCTCTTAAATCAGGTAAATTAACACCATTAAAAATACGGTTTTCCGCTTGCGTAATAAATGTATTTACGTCAACCGTAGTATATTCATTTTCAGTATATGACTGTATTTGTGCTACTAATTCTGTGTAAGTCATTATCTATCCTTACGCCATAGGACCGCGAGCTTTAGTGCCTTTAGTAGCTGCGCCATTACCACGAGTTTCTACACCTGTTGTCTTAACATCTTTTTCTGGATACCCAGCAAAATTAGGTGCAGGTACATCTTGTGGTTGTACTAAACCATCTACTATTTTAGGTTTTCTTTCTTGGTTTTGCTTAGCCATTTCTTTCTCCTAAGTTATTGTTATTGTAACAGTTCCTACTTTTACAGAACTTACTAAATTATTACCAGTAAACTGATTAGCTGGAGGTCTTGCTCCACCTACAGGTTCCCATCCCCATTCTATATCTCTTGAACCTATTTTATTATCTTCATTAAAACTCTGGTCAGGTCTTGGGTTTCTAACCGCTTGTGGGTCTTCTACTGGATACATACCTTGCATATTTTGTGGTTGGTCTGGATTCCAACACTCTGGACAAGCTTTTATACGAGTATTATTTTTTCTTATATACAAATCTTTTAATTTTTTAAGCTTAAATTGAAACCCACATACATCACAATCTGCAATAGTATTTTTACCGCTTGTATATTTTCCACTCATTATCTACCTTTTAAATATTGTCTATCTTCTATATTAAAAAGATTACCTGTTGCATTTCTTCCTTTACCTTCAAAACTACTTTTTCTTCTTTTTTCATCTTTAGACATAACATATCCACCTACTTTTAATCTTAATTCTCCCACACGATTTTGTTTTAGTGTATCTTTTTTTACAGATTTTGGTTTTGTGTTTATTTTTTTTGGTTTTTTAATTTTTGTATCGCCTCTTTTTTTAAAACCTTTATCTAGTTCTTTTTCTATTTTTTTATCTCTTTTCTTTTCTAATTTTTCTTTTAACTTTTTTTGAAGTTTAAATAGAGGATTTTTTCCTGTGTATTTATCATATAGTTCTCTTTCACTTGCCATTCTAATCTCCTAAATGTATGAGTTTCTTGGTGCTATTATCTCAGTAGCTTTTTCTCTATCCTCTGTAGATGCAAGTAACCACTGTTCTTCATATTCAGTTTTTAAAAATTGCACTCTATCTCCAGCTTCAGGTATTTTAAGTGATAGATAATAAGCAAGTCCTGCTACTAAACAAGTTAAAAATCTAAATGGTATATCTTGTGTGTTTACTCCAGTACCTGCATCTGCCATTCGTTTTAAATACCAATATACAAAAGTATAACTTGCATCATTAGGTACAGGCCATACAGTAAATTGAGGAACCTCTGGACCACGTCTATCTATATAAATTTGTATTGGTCTGCCCGTGTCATTCTTACTTGGTATAGATGCATAAGTAGGATTTGACACCCTAGTAATAGATATGTCTGACTGAGTTGTTCCGGTCCCAGTTCTTATGACTTGGCTGATAAGGTCGATGGTAGTCGCGGGCAAATCGTAAGTGGCTGTACCAGCAACTAATGGAATAGAAGCTTCTTCTACTGTCCATAAATTTATACCTCGGTTAGCCCATTCAATAGTTAATAAGTTTAAGCTACGAGTAGCTGTTCTTAAATCATATCCTGTTCTTAACTCTGCTCCACATCTTTCAAATGCTTCTTCTACAAGAAGATTTAAATCTAAATTAAAAGTATGAGTACCTGATGTAGCCATTATGTTTTCCTTGTTGTTCTTTTACGTCTAAGAGATGCAACTCTTCTTGGTTTACCTGCTGGTTGCCCAAGTCTTTTCTTTTGTGCAATCCTAGACTTCTTTTGTGCTGCTGTCATTTCTCCAGATGTTTTTGGAGTTTTGCTAGAAACACGTTTACTAGGTCGGCAATATGGTGTACCCCTACCATCACCTTTTTTTCTGCCACAAGCTTTGCCTGTCTTTACGTCTTTCCAATCTTCTTTAAACCAGCGTTTTAAGGCTAGTCCTTTTTTGGTTTTACGTACAGCCATTATTTTTTACCTTTCTTTTTCCTACACTTAGCAATAGCACCCGATGCATAAGCACTAGGAAATACTTTATATGATGATTTTACTTTATGGTAGCAAGCATCTTTTACACTACCGCCTTTTTTAAATTTTGTAGGGTTTGTTATACCCATACCTCTAGATTTCATCATTATTTAGTTCTCGCTCTAGTTTTACCTCGCATAGCAATGCCATCTATTTTGCATTTGCCACCCTTTTGCATTTTTTTAACTTTACCACCATACTTAAATACACCGCGACCTTTTAATACATCAGCTCGTGTAACTTTACCGTCTCCAGTAAGGTCAGGCATTTTACCGCCTTTTTTAAATCCCATAGAAGCTTGAGCTCTTTTTTGCATGTTTCTGCCCATTTTTCTTTTCTCTTCGCTAGGTCCAAAAAGTTTTTGCATAGTAGAACGATTGTCAGCACCGCCTTTTTGTTTCTTTCTATCAGCTGCAGTTACTTTAGTAACCTTACTCATATTAGGTCCCATTTTAGTATTTACTTGTTTACCGCGCATAGTACCTGGAACTGCTGAACGCCCACCTTTATCTGTAGCTCTTGTTACTTTAGGAGTTACTTTTTTAGGAGTTACTTTTTTAGGAGTTACTTTTTTAGGAGTTACTTTTTTATTAACTCGGTCTTTTAGTCTTTTACGACGTTCTTCTTTTGAAAGAGCTTTAGGAATCATAGGTCCACGTTTTTTATTTTTATCTTCAATGTTTTTGATAACAGCTTTTCGAGATTCTACACGTTTTTTATCCTTAGCTGCTTTATCAGATTTACGTTTTTTAGCTGCTGCATCGGCTTTTTTTTGAAAATCACTTAAACGTTTTTTTCTTTTTTCCGCACCCCCAAACAAAGTTTCTCTATTTGCCTTTCTGCGTTCTTCCATAGTTGCCATTATATTTCTCCTTAGTTAAACCATACGACCACGAGTGTGACCTTTTGTAGCAATACCGTCTGCACGTTTAGATGCTGAACTAACTGCTCCGCCTTTTTTGTATCCTTTGACTTTACCACCCATCATCATTTTTTTACCTTTAGTATGACCATATCCTTTTTTCTTGAGCTCTAAATGTTTAGCTTTAGTAGGAGCTTTTACAGCTTTACCGGTCTTCTTATCATACATCATGTGTGGTTTAAAAGCTTTAACTTTGCCTCCATCTTTGTACCCTTCGTTTTTGCGAATCTCTTTATCCACACGACGAATCTCATCTTTCTCATTCATAATTCTTTTAGTT
>Ga0208157_1000098_pt1 | contig 57660 bp, 78 predicted proteins | sample 5_EtaG_FD_184077 | JGI IMG/M metagenome (GOLD analysis project Ga0208157, IMG submission 184077) | Marine viral communities from the Subarctic Pacific Ocean - 5_ETSP_OMZ_AT15132 metaG (SPAdes) (version 2) | ecosystem: Environmental > Aquatic > Marine > Oceanic | place: Pacific Ocean | collected...
GAGGCGGAGCAGGTGGTAACGCTGGTTCTTGGTCTTGATGAACGGCTGTCTTTTATGGAGCAGCAACTTGAAACTTTGTTGGAGAAAGTGAATGAACTTGAGCATGGACAAAAGTCCGGAAAACGCAGAAGAAGCCCTGTATCAGGGGCTGGTGATGCAGCTACTTCCAAGAGCGTGGAGTGAATCTGAGCGAAGTGAGCTTGAAGATATCGTTCGCAAGCTTGAAGGTAGTTTGCCAGAAAGTGTAGTTAACGCATTGAAATTTAAAGCAATGTGTAAATTTATGGGAGTTGGAGAAAGTAATGTCGGTTAATTTTTTAAAACTGCACGAGATGCAGACAGCGATGAACTCTTTGGCCGTGGAAGAGGCTGAAAAATCTGGTAAGAAGATCACGGCGGGTATTCGCATAGTCGCCGATGCGGTGGGTGTGGACTACGCCACGATGAAGGGCTTCGTGTTCGGGACGATTAAAAAGCCGTCCGAGCGCACCTTGGACCGCGTGCGGTTGTTTTTGCGCGACGGTGAGAGCAAGACGCCTCCTCCGGAAGAGCCGCAAGCCGTGAAGGTAAAGTCGGCCCCGAAGAAAAAAGCTTTGGACAACGAAGATATCGCTCTTTTGTTGGATCTCTTGTACACGTCTTCCATGGAAATCAGAAATGATTACTTACGCATGGAAGATGAAAATGACGAAGTAGTGAACTGGGCCGATGCGACTTATCGGACGCTGTATGCGCAAGAGGGTCGGTTGAAGCGGCTAAGTAAAAAGCTTGAGTCGCAAGCGTCATGCAAGTTCGATTTTGATGTAGAACTTCAATCGGTAGTTCCGGTTTAGTTTGATTGATATGCTCTGGGGCAAACCAGTTCGGGTCGGGGTTATCACTCCCCTCCAAGCGCGTTCCCGTCCGCGTGCCCCAAAGGCGGGACTTTTGTAGAGGATGACCTTTATGACAGAAATTAAAAAAGAAACCCTTTCCGTAAATCTTTCCCTTAGTGAAGCCATGTTGTTGCTTAGACTTTTAAAAAGTTCAAAGGACGACCCAAGAATTCACGGGTTGATTGGAACCTGTTTTTGGTTTCATAGCCACAGTAAAAGCGAAGAACGAGACGTTAAAAACGCGTGGACATCGCTAGAACAAAAGCTAGAGGAATTAAAGCTAAATGGTGAGTAAAGCTTTTAAGCACGATTTGGTTGGGGAGCTAGCGCAGGTAGAAAAAATTAGTGACATTCAAAAGCGCCTGCAAGACACGGCAACGCTACTGGTTGCATACCCCGACGCAAATTCAGATCTTTCAGAGCAATGGATTGAAATTATCAATTGCTGCCGCATTGAACTGCGGCGCAGGTTTCAAAGCAAACAAACGCTCGCTTAGACTTCTCGGTACGCGTCTAGCTGCCGCGCTTCGCGAGCGCGATCTTCTTTCCACTCGCTAAAAATTTTACGCAGTTGACCGCTAATCGAACGGTCTTCTAACTGCGCAATTTCTTTGATCTGCCGGTACACGGGGACCGGAACCAGAACTGATTTCCATTTGTTGGTATCCATACACGAGATTATCCCGTATATCGCATACAGTTGCAACTAAATTTCTTCGGTTTCACCCCAGTTTGGCCCGAGATCAATGTCACATTTACTGGGTACTTTGAGCGGTATCGCCGCTTCCATGATGGTCCTGATCCGCTTGGCGTGTTCCACGTCCCGCACACTGCACCCTAGCTCATCGTGTACCTGTAAAAGAGGCCGCTCCCCAGCTTCATACAGATCGACCATGGCCTGCTTAGTCATGTCCGCAGCAGAGGCTTGTATCAGACGATTTAGCGCCTTGTACGTGTACGCACGCTTCAGCGGTGCAGTCTCGCCGTATGTAGCCTTGGCTTCTTTCAACGGCATCGCTTTCTGCACGTCATAGCCCAGTGGCTCAAACATATTGAACCGGCACTTTCGGCCTTTTAAAGATCGAAGGGAGCCGTCTGCCTTTTGATCCACGGACCGTGACACGCCGTTCATAAGCTCCTTCACAAAGGGCACTCGTGAGTGATACTGCTTTGTAAGTTCTTTTGCCTCATCAAACTCTAGGTCTAGCTGGTCGGACAGCTTGCGCACACCCATGCCGTACATCATGCCGAGGTTGATCGTCTTGGCTTGCTTGCGGCTAATGTTTGCCATGTCGGCAACCATGGTGTGGAAATCCATGTCCGGATCGTTGGTGTAGCCATCTACGAACTCTTGCGCACCGCCCAAGGGCTGGTTTTTCCAAGCCCCGAATACGCTCGCGTAGTGCGTCAAGATCCGTGGTTCTTGCTGCGAATAGTCGATAGCTGCCCACAGTTCGTCCTCTTCAGGCAGGAACAGGCTGCGGATCATAGGCCCTAGCTCTGGATCGCGAGCAGGGATCTGCTGGAGGTTTGGGTTCGACATCGACAGGCGACCAGATACCGTGCCGCCGTCATCACTGCGAAGCTGGTTGATGTGCCCATGGATACGCTGATCCTTCGACACAAACTTCATAATGTTGTTGATAAAGGTCCCTTGGATCTTGTTCAGGTTGCGTGCCTCGACCACCATTTTGGCAAATGGATGCGGGTTCTCGTTAAGGAACGCCTTGGTAAAGGACGGTGCGCCCTTGGCCGTGCGCGGATAAGCAACTTTTAGCTTGTCGAATGCTTTGGCTAGAGAAGTTGCCGCCCAGATCTCAACGTCAAAACCCGCCTCTTTGTTGATGTCGCGATAAGCCTGCTTCTCTCTTTTTAAAAGTTGTTGCTTCGACCGCTCGCACCGCTCCAGATCCACCCGTATACCACGGTAAGTCATGTCGATCAGGCAGGGCGTGAGCCGCGTTTCGAGATCAAATATGGTTTCTAGATCCTCCTTGTTGATTTCAACGCGGAAGAATTTGTACAGATCGTAAGTCAGGCGAGCGTCTTGCTCTGCATACGGCCCCACAAACTGCGCAGGAAGCTTCCAAAGCTCCCCCTTGGGGTCTACTCCGAACTCCACCGCAGCCTGCGTCAAGAGCTTCTCTGACTTCGCTAGGCCCAGATAGTCATAGGACAGGGCGTTCAAGCTGTAGCTAAAACGGTTTTCGTCTAGCAACGCAGCCATGATCATGGTGTCGATGATCGGGCCGTTTACCGGCACGTCGAGCGCCTTGAGCCAGCCTAAATCGTAGGGAGCGTTATGCATAATCTTTGGGCAGTCGGTCGCTAGCTGCTTCTTGAGCCAGCGCAGCACCTGCCCTTTGTCGAGGTTGCCCCCGCCAAGGTGCGCGATAGGGTAGTAGGCTTCAAAACCTTCTGTGGCGACGGCTATGCCAACAACGTCCCCATCTTTACGAGGCCAACCCGCCCCCATCTGCTTCAGGTTTGGGTCACGAGTCTCTAAGTCGATAGAGATTTCTTTGGCACCGGTCAGGTCTACCAGTTCAAAGGGTGCGGTCCATTCTGATTCGGTCGAAAAAAGTGGGAATTGCAATTTAGTTGCCTTCTGCATTTGTTTTCCTTGGATCATCACCCATGGCGAATCGGGTGTACCAGATCGATTTTTTTAAATCTTCCTGCGCATCGAACTTCTTACCTGCCCGCCACTGATATTTAAAGCTGGCTAGACGGCAGTAGGTCTGCACTGCCTCTGAGCCGAAAGCCGCGACCATGGCGTCGATGCATTCGATTTCAGCGTCAGCGTAGTGGGCCGGTGAGTTGACCATGTCGTTCATATTGCGTAGCTCCTGTAGAAGTTCTGAGGCTCTAGGGTATATAGATTCTGTCTGGTGCGGGTTACGGCCACATAGAAGACCCTGTGCATGGAGTCTGGGTCACTTTCCATGCTGGCTTCTGCGGCTGCGGTTATGTCGGTGAACAGGACGACGTTGTCTGCTTCACCACCTTTGGCACCGTGGATCGTGGACAGGCGTATGCGAGGCTCTGCCGACAGGTCCTCGCCTCGCTGCACTAGGGCGTTGATGTAAGCCACGTCCACGTCGGGCAGCTTGTCGAGTGCATCTCTCCAATCCATGTCTGGCGTAGCCAGCAACCCGTTAAAATCTTTGAGATCTTCGTAGGTAAACAATGCTTCTGGATCGCCTACGATCTTTTTATAGCCCCGAGCTACTCGCACGCCGTTGCCTGACATGAACGAGTACATGGCCTTGGCCGACTCAAAAGAGATCGGTTCGTTGTTTTGCATACAGTTCCACGCAGACAGCGCCACGCGTATCTTGTCCCGAACGCTGCGCACACCACCGCCGTACTCAAAGTAGTAGCCCTGACTTTTTAAAAATTGCTGCACAGGTGACAAAAAGTAGTTGGCTTGCGCTAAGAAGAGCCAAGAGCCGTGGTTCATGTCCAGCCCGCTGAAGTCAGTAAGCCGCTGTAGCTTGCCTTCGCTGGGCTTGGGCAAGTACTTCTTAGGGAACCGGCGCTTGATACGTGCGCAGATGCGCTCTGCGACGGCGTGAATGTTGGATGGGACGCGATAGCTCTGCTCTAAAACCTCGCTACCACCATCAAGGTTGATGAAGTGCTCAACGTCCGCCCCAGACCATTTGTAGATCGCTTGATCGTCGTCACCTGCGCAGTACATCCGCTCGGACTTGCCGTCAATTGCGTGGGCTATGTCCCACTGCAAGGGCGATAGATCCTGTGCCTCGTCAAGCATCGCTAGCTTGAACGTAGGGCATACAGTGGGCGCAGTCTTGGCAAAAAGCTCCAGCATGTCGGTGTAGTCGAAAAGACCGTGTGTCTTCTTGTACGCCTTCAGAGAACGTGCAACGTAGTCCACTTCTAGCCAAGGCTCATCTAGCCCGCTCCGGTTGTATTCATCTTTGAGAAGGTTTTTCTTCAGCCGTGCCAGTGTAATCAGGCGAAGCAGTGGCGTTTCTTTAGTCAGACTGTGATTAACGTCAGTGACGTAGTTTTGAGGGGCATTGCTTAGGTGGTCCATGGTGCCCTCCATAAGCTCTATGCCTGTCGCACGCTGTAGCTCTTGGTAGTGTAGGGCCGTCATCAACTGATCGTTTCGCAGTCCTGTCAGGTTGAATGCAAGACTGTGTAATGTGCGAAAGAATGGCAGATCGTTCTTAGGATCTAGCCCGAACCGCTTGGCAGCACGCTCTTTGGCCTCGTTTGCGGCTTTGCGGGTAAATGCAAAGAACGCGATGCGGCTAGGCGAAGTTCCTTTTGCTAACTCGTTTTCCACAAGATTGAGAAGGGTAGTTGTCTTGCCGGTGCCCGGAGGGCCAAAAATGCGTTGCATTGTAATCCTATGTGAAGTCGTAGTATTTCCGATCCTGCGTTTTGAGGGACCCCTCATTCGGCTTACGCTCTGCCACAGGCACTGAGATAGATATGCGCTTTGTCTTAGGTATCGCCCTGTGCATAAGTCCTTTCGGTATATAGAGCAGGTCGCCCACGGTAAGATCGAACGATGTGAAGTCGCCATCATCGTTCTCAAAACTGTTTGACACCTCCCAGCTAACTTCGCCTTGCGCATGAACCAAAAAGTTGTCGTCTTGATCGATATGGAAAGGAAACGTAGAAGCGTTGGGTCGGCCAGAGCAATAGAAATGTGCATCTGCTGCACCGCGATAATATCTTTCAACTGCGCCAGCAATTGCGCTTATTTTTGATGTAAGCAGTGACGCTTTTGTCAGGATCAGAGAGCCGCCCGCAGTCCATATCTCGTGCAAATATTTCTTGTCGTAGTAGTCCCTGCGGCACCAATTGGGCCTACTCTCACGCTCAAGGTTGCCCTTCTCCATGCACAGTTTTCTGCCATCAAGGGTAATCGCCTGCATCCCTGCGACTGCCCTGTCGTTGTTGATGTAGCTGCTGAATTGCTGCCAGTCGATTATGTTGTCGAACAGTTCTGTCCGCGCATCATTCCTTGGGAACACAACAAAGTTTTTGCTTCTGTGTTTTTCTTCAAACTCAACGACTGTCATGGGCGCAATCAGGTCTTCAAACTCAACACTGCTCAATGTAATACATCCTTTTCGGTTATTGTTACATCGTACTCCATGGCAAGATCGGCAAGATCTTTAGTGGGAAATACAAACACTGGGCTGGCTTTTCCCATGCGAGCCGAAATCACGTTGTAGTCCATCCACTCAATAGCGTCTTCTATAGACCAATCGTTTTTTTTCATCAAAACTTCCAAGCACTTACTGTAGTCATAGACCATTACGGGTGAGTCTATGTCAACGCACTCGCCCACACCCAAGAGAGCCTCTTCAAAATCTTCGAGAACTATCAAAAGTCTGCCTGCGGAGCGTTGTCGGGCTTCCAATCGTCTACTTTGCAATACCAACCGGTCTTGGGTGCTTTAGCCTGTAGAATGTCGATTCGGATTTCTTCCTCATGCTGCTGTTGCAGCCAATCAATGAGTTCTTGCCTGTTGATCAACAGAGCACCTTTAACAAACTCAGGGGCTTTCTGCCGTGGCTTAAAAACCCGCAGGCCCTCTGGAAATACTAGTCCTGTCATTTTTCCTCCTAGAAAGGTATGTCGTCTTCTTTACCGAACGAAGGCTCTGCCACACGTCCGGTCGGTTGTTCATGTGCGGGTATCTTCCACAAACGAATAACCTTGCCTTGTATACGAAGCTGAGTTGCTTCGCCGTTTACGTCACGCAGTCTCTGCGCGATCTGATGCGTTTTGTACGCCTTGAAATTAGCTTTTACCAAGTGTGCCTCCAGATCCTTGAGCCGGAAGTACGTTTCTTTCTGATCTTCATCAGTCCATGGGCGCTTGAGCAAGATCTGTTCTTTCTCATCAGCGGCTTGATGCCCCGTGCAGAACTCTTCCAAGTGGTCTGCAAACTGCCCGTTAACGCTAACATCCTGACTTACTTCAATGACATGACCCTCCGTGTCACTCATTTCGTTCAGCAGAGCGTTGATACGCTGCTCCCACTGCGCTTTTTGCACTGTCCGAGGGAAAAAGTTCAACTGTTCCACGCAAGCTCGCTGAAACGCCGCTTGGTTCATCAAATCGTCTGTCCCTAGTTCCAAGGGCTGACCTTGAACGTCCAAGAACCACACGGGCGGAACACTGTTGTACTTGCGCAGGTTGGCGATTTGTACGCCAGAGACAGCAGCATCGATACCAAACTTACGCGTTTTGCATAGTTCAGGGTTACAGTACGCGTTGATTGGCGCGTCTTTACACTTGTAAGCATAATCTTTGCGCTCAAGCTGTTTAGCAACCGTGTTCACCTCGCCCAAGGGCAGCGGAGGGTGGATGAAGTTCATGTTGTGATTGAGTATCTCTGTTTCCCACGTATCGGGATACGCCTTGCGTAAGTAAACACCCACGTTGAACAGCCCGTTATTCCTAGCGCCTTCGCCTATCCCTTCCTTACACAGTATCTGTAAGCAAGGCGGGCCGTCTGGTATGGGTAGCGATTGATCTTGTTCAACGACTAAAGACAGAGCCTGCTCGTGCGTCTGCACGTTTTCTGCCACCAAGGCAAAGAATTGCTCCAACGTTGCCGCCGTGCCGTCGAGGTTGAAGGCATACCTCAGACCATTCTCATGGTCGAAGTAAGGCATGTTAAGAAAGTTACCCACATCGCCACGCTCTAGGTTGAGACTTACCTGCTTCGGAAATATCTCACTACCGCCGTACCCCAACCCAGCACAAAGCTGAGTCAGCACGTCCTGCATGTCTTTTGCAGGAATGAAAGCGTCCGTAAACAAGAAGACGTGAGCGCCCCCTGATTTACTGCGACATACCACCAGAGGTAGCTTCGCCGCCTGTATCTTGTCGATCAGAGCCTTGTGGTTGAAGTTGTATTGATCGATGTCAATACAGCCCCAACGGCAGGCGTTGTCCTCGTTGATCGGGATGATCCCAATCGACTGTGTACCAGCTAGATGGTTTTCCCAATCTTCTTTGGTCCGAGGTTCGCGAACCACGTTTGCCTTACCCTGCGTCTTGCCACTGCTCGACTTGGACTCAATTTTAAAAGTCCCGTATGCCTGTTTCAGGCCATCAAATATTTCAGCAAATCTACGAATATCCATAAAATCCTTGGTCCGTGCATGGGGCTATCTGTGAGGAGATCTCAAATGCCCCTAACGACGGCACGGAACGCCGAGTTAGTTGTTACCAAGGTATATCGTCGGAATTTTCCTCAGACGCTTCATTACCACCCTGCGGGGCTGGTTTCGCAGGCCCTGACTCTTCGTGCTTGACCGTCACATCCCCCGCACTGATGGACTGATGAAAGCTTTTAGCCGCGTGGTATTGCGCAGGATCTTCAATCGGACCCTCCAGTTCAATCTTCCAGCCGTGCCACACGCCCTTGGAGTTTTCTTCCTTGTTCGTAGACAGGTTGTAGATATGTGAGAAGCGAGGTGGCGTGAACGGTCCGTTTGCGCCCACCATCGTCCGCGTGGCAATCATTGAGTTCCACTGACGGGACTTCTTCAACTGCGTAGACTTCATAGAAATCATCGCGTTCGACCAAGTGCCGTTTTCCTCAAGTATTAGGACAAAATGCTGGTGCGTCTCATCGATGTATTCACCCTGCATGTTATCGACAAAGTCTTTGTTGGTCGCAGGATCGCGAGTTGTTGGTGGACGCTGGTCCTCCGGCGCAAAAATCTGCAAAGGTGCGCCGTTACCAGAGCCGCGAGGTGCCCACATTAAAAACTCTCGCTTGTAGTGGCACGGAATCACCTTGATCGGTGTTTTGCCCGAGTAAATTTGCTTCGTCACCGAGTTGATCATGTCCCCCAGCTTCGCCTTATCGGCAATGTCTGCGTCCTGATTCAATAGTTCAGAAGACACGATCTTCAAAAACGGCAGTGCTAAGTCGTCCTCAGTCATCTGCATTCCTGCACCAGCATCTGCTTCAAACATTGCTGCGCTTGCGACCACAACGTCGCTATTTTTCTTTTCCGCTACTTTCTTTTCGTCTTTATCAGCCATTATTTTGCCTTATTAATCGTTGCTCGTTGTCCAACCCACACACTAAACAATTCCATGTCTAGCTCCTTACCTTGCTCCACTCGCTCTTTGACCCAAGCCTTCAACGTCGAGGGATGAACCTCTTGCTTCTGCTCTGGTTCCCAAGCTTGCCTACGGAGTTCTTCGACCAAGGCTTGCGCTTCGTTATCTTTCTCCTTACCAAAGCGCACTGTGACGGTGTTTTTGATGATGTCGCCTTCGCCACGCGAGCGTAGCCAATCAAAAGCCGCAGCTTCGTTCTGCTTGCTGATTCGCGCACCATACGTCTCTTTGATTTCGACCTTGCTACCGTCTCGCAAGGTAAAGTTGGTCATGCCGATCTCTTGCATCTTGCTAGGCAGATCTTCGTCTGTGAGCTTCAGCAGTACCTGCTTTGCTTCTTTTAGCTGTGATTCGAGATTTTTGACCGTTTGCTCCGCAGATACGATAGAATCTGCGATAGATGACAAAGCATCTAAGCTCTTGTCTCCGGGCAGAGACAAAGAAGATTGGCTGTCAGCAGCCATGTCGGCGAGTAAGTCACTCATCGTCGTTCTCCGTTTTTCAAGTTTCAAATGGCGTTAGCCACTTCCCAAACGAAGAATAATCCCATAATATCGCATGTGTCAAACAATTTAGGCAAAACATGCAATTTACTTTCAAGACCCAACCCTACGAACACCAGCAAGAGGTTTTTGATGCTAGCTGGAATAGCCGCGCATGGGCGCTGTTCCTTGAGATGGGCACGGGCAAAACCAAGGTAACTATCGACACGATTGCCAAGCTTTATTGCGACGGTGAGATAGATACAGCCGTGGTCATTGCGCCAAAAGGCGTGTACGGCAACTGGGTACACAAGGAGATACCGCAACACTTGCCGGACAGAATACCGGTCAGTGTAGTTCAGTGGCAACCAAACCTGACGCAGACGTTCAAAGCAGAGTTGCTGGCTCTTGCTAACGACCAAGAGCACCTGAAGATCTTGGTGATGAACGTCGAGTCGTTCTCTACTAAGAAAGGTGTGGACGTGGCTAAGTGGTTTGTGAAGCGTAACCGCAACTGTTTGGTGGCGGTGGATGAGTCCACGTCGATTAAAAACCGTACAGCAAAGCGTACAAAGAACATCGTCGCGCTAGGCAAAGAAGCCAAGTACAAACGCATCCTGACCGGCAGTCCTATAACCAAGAACCCCATGGATCTATACGCCCAGTGTGCTTTCTTGGGCACTGATCTACTCGGGTTCGACAGTTACTACGCGTTTCAGGGCCGTTATGCGGTGATCACGCAGCGTAAGTTTGGCAACAGAAGCTTTCAGGACATCACCGGTTACCGCAATCTCGACGAACTAAACGTCAAGCTGAACGATTTTTCTAGCCGAGTTTTAAAAGAAGACTGCTTAGACTTGCCGGAGAAAATCTATACGCAACGCAACGTGGCGCTCACCAAGGAGCAGGAGCGGGCTTACAAACAAATGCAAGACATGGCCCTAGCCATGCTTGAAAAAGGCGAACTGGCGACCACACAGAGCGTCCTGACGCAGATTATGCGGCTACAAGAGATCTGTTGTGGGCATCTCAAGACGGACGACGGCGAGATACAGGCGCTAGACAGCAACCGAATGTCTGAGTTACTGGACGTGATAAGTGAGATGGACGGCAAGGTCATCGTTTGGGCTAGCTGGGTCTACGACATAGAGCAGATAGAGAAAGAATTATCCAAGGTCTATGGGCCAAGGTCCGTGCGCACCTTCTATGGGGCCACTCCTGCCGACGAACGAGACGAGATTGTGGCTGAGTTTCAAGACCTCGACAGCGATCTGCGGTTTTTTGTGGCAAACCCCCGAACTGGGGGCTACGGGCTGACGCTGACGGCTGCTACCAACATGATCTACTACAACAACCAGTACGACCTAGAGATACGATTACAGTCGGAGGACCGTGCGCATCGTATCGGTCAAACTCGGCATGTTTTGTACGTGGATTTGGTCAGCCCAGACACCGTAGATGAAAAGATCATCAAGGCCCTACGCGACAAAATTGACATAGCCCAAGAAGTCTTGGGCGAAGAGGCCAAGAAATGGCTTATTTAGTTACCTGCCGAAAGGTGATCCGGCAAACCTAGTTGCTTGTCTCATCCTGTATGGCTGAGATCTGGGGGCCTGATATCTTTGCGGCGCAAAACGTTGTGGTGGAGGAGCATACGTTTGTTGTGGCGCAGAGGGATATTGAGGGTAAAAATTAGAGGGAGCGTTGTTAAATGCGCCAGAGTTATAAGACTGTTGTCCTTGATTACTCTGCATCATTTGCTGAAACATCTGCATCATTAACCGCATCATTCCGCTCATGTCTTGTTGAGTGAACTGTGGCTGTTGTTGCCCCATCGGCTGCTGTAAAGATTGCACTGACGGTCGTTGAATAGGTTGAAATTCTTGCACAGGTTGAGGCGGAGGCATGCCAGCGGCCCTAGCTTGCGCACTAGAAAGAGCAGCCAGTTCTTGCTGTTGTTGAGCAGGGTCTAGAGATGGCCCCTGAAACTGTTGCGGTTGATTACCAAGAACTCGGGGCATTTCTTGTTGAAGCACTTTAGTAGGAGCCGATTTGCCAAATGCGTGTATCCCCGGACTCCTCTCAAATTGCGTGGGATCGGTGTTGTACTGTTTTGCAACCTCAAGTGCTTCTGGGTTTTGCCCGTAAAAATCGCTCAGTGAGTTGGCGTGGCTTGCAGCATGTGCGCCACCAGTTCTGTTTTCGCCTGTAACCGGGTCTTTGTACATCACCATTGCCTGATGTCCGACGCCTGTCGGCCTCTCTGGCATCTGAAAGCCGCGTTCCGCGAGCACTTCTTCCAAAGACGGGGTCCTAGGCCCAGAGCTACCTTGAAGCTGCCCGAATTGACCACCGCTCCCTAATGGTCGGCTTGCTAACATGGACCCAATACCTTGCTGAAGTCTCTGCATGATTTAATTAGCTCGGTGCTTGGGGTAGCGAAGCTATGCCCTGCTGCTGAATCAGTCCAGAGATCGGATCGTTAGGGAACAGGGCCGCGAACTGCTGACGCTGTTGCGGGTTTGCTCCGCCTTGAGGTGGGGGAGCCGGTTGAGGCGCTGCCATTTGTTGCGGCATGGGCTGCTGCATCGGAGGGGCCATCGGCGGTTCTACAGCCACCGGCTGCTCGACAGGAGCAGGTTCTAACGTGGGCTGTTCTTCTTGTGCGGCCTGTGCGCCTCGTACAGATAAAGAAGTCAGGTAAGTAGGCGATCCAACAATATTTTTAGCAATGCGAACAAAAATATCACTTTGCTGTTTTGCCGTAGAGCCTGCCCGCATTAGGTCTGCCAATGTTTTTGTCCCCGCGCCTCCGGGCTTTGATATGTCTATTAGCAAGTCTTTGGCGACCATGTTAGGCAGATTAATGAATTGATTTCGTATCAATTGCGCACCTGCTGACGTGGTTTGGATCGTCGGCGTCATTCCAAGCATCTTGGTTACCTCTGACACGCCTTGAGCACCCGCAAATCTAGCAATGAAATCTTTAGCGGCGGGGGTGTCCTTGGCGGCTAAGAAGTCATCTACGCCCGCGTCTAGCGCCTCCGTGAGCTTTCTGCCTCGCAGTAGAAAAGTTTTAAGCTCTGTCGCTTGTTCTTTGGGAACACCACCCGCGTCATCCAAGATCTGCATCAAACTTGGGCCTTCTTTCGGATAGTTAGTTAGCCCGACCTGCGTTCGTCTATTTGAGGTGTCGTACAGAATGTCGTACATCTTGGAAAAGTTAATCACTTGTTTGTCACCGGTCCCTTCCAGTGACCTAGTCAGTGCTGCATCCACTAGCGTAGAGAACAAAGCTTCTTTGTGACTTTGCTTTTGAACATCGTTAATTTGAGCGTTGTTAATCCGTCGAGCAATCGTCTTCAGATCGGTGGCAGCATTTTTTCCTGAAATGATGTCTTGTACGGCGGTTTCAGCATTGTCTACTTCCAAGAACTTACCCAGATTGACTTCTGCTTGGTGCGTCTTGTATCGCTCGGTCTGAGTATTTAAGACAGATTCCAATGCAATCTTAGACGTTCCGGCGCTTCGTAAGTCATTGAGCAAACTACCGCTGGGATCTAATGCCGCTAGAGCTTCAGAGTTTTTGTTCAGGAACTGATCAATGTCTCTTTGATCTAATGTTTGAACCGTTTCTGTCTTGCCCGTAATCGGATTGACGATTGTTGTGGCCTTAGATTTACCTGCTATCTCGTTGCGTAAATAAGCATTAATTGCACCGCTGGCCGTGCCTAAAAAGTCTTCGTCAAAGGCTAGTTCCCCGCCTTCTAAACCTTGGAAACCAAAAGCCTCCAGTGTTTCTCGGACGTTTTTAGTTGGGCTTCCGGAAAACAATTTGTCTAATGCTTGCTCTGGGGCAATAAATTCATCGCCATCCAGCTTTGTTCGAGTAAGCCTACCTACAAACGTTCTTCTGAAAACATTTTGATGTGCTGCCGCATACCTTTCTGCTAAGTCCAATGCTTTAAGGTTGTCCGACAACACTCCGTCAACAGTGCCGCTATCTATACGCTCTTGTATGGCTTCCGTAGCACCGCGATTTAAAATAGCTAGTTGCGCTTCGGTAGGACCATCTTTGACGCCTCGTTGAGCGTCTCTAAAACCTTCTCTAACTTTGTTCCGGAAGGCCAACAATTCCCCAATAGGCTTCATCACCGGTTCGTCCGCAGCGAAATCGCCTAGCGAAACGTTGTCGATTTCTGACGTTGCTTGAGTCAAGTTTCGCTTTATGGATTCAATTTCTTTGGCTTGCTTCGCTAACTTTAAGATGTTTGCTCGAACAGGGGCGGACATCTCGGTCCCGGCAGCATCGGGGTCATCTATTTTTCTTGAGAAACCGGCAATGACTTGATCTAACCGGTTTTCATAACCTCGTTTTGCAGCGCCGCCACTTGTGTCTACCAAAAGATCAAAGGTGTTAAACGCGTCCGGGTTACCCTCTGCTGTCTTTTGGAAGCTTCGGCCAACCGTATCCAATCGATTACTTAACGTTTTTTTCTTGGAAGCGGCTTCTTTCAGTAAATCACCCAAGCCTGTATCGGTCTGTAAGCCATAGTTTCTAAGATCATTGATCAAATCACCCTTTAGCTCTCCCGCCTCTGTCAGCAAGTTGCTCGCCCTAAGCTCACGGTATGCCGCTAAAAGAGGGGCCGTGCTAACTTGAACGTTCTTATCAACATCCGCGTATAATTTTCGGCGAACGACCTTGGATTGTTCTACCGCACTCTCTGCGGCCTGTTTCAGTAAGGTACCTTGGTCTTCCTTTATTTTAGCGGTGGTGTCTCTGTCACCGCGAACCAAAGCCAGTTTATCGGCTGCTTCCGCAGCTTTGGTAAGCTCAACATCTAAAAGCCCGGTGATTTCGGCTTCTAACCCCCGCTGCTCTAGCCGTGCGGCTTCTTTTAAAAGATCATCACTGCCGGTAAGACGAAGAGTTTCAATCAACTGTCGTAAGTGCTGCCTTGACTGAATGCCAAAGTCCCGTTGCTGATTAGTTAACGGGACATTGCCGCGTCGAGTAGACGCTTCCATCAATAGAAAGAAAGGATCGTTGGTCAGTTGACCGGGAGTAAGTAGCTTTGCAAATTCTGGGTCATCGGCCACTAGTCGATCTAGCTCGTCAGCGAATGCAAGAGCCGCGTTTTCCGGCTCGGGTTGCCCTGCTGCCCTCGCCGCCGCAGCTTGCGAGGTGTTGTAAGCCCGTACAATATATTCGGCAGCAGCTTGCTTTCTGGCCCTGTCTCCACGGTCTAGAGCACCAAACAAGTTTTTAGCGGAGTCTTTGAAGCCTTTTTCAGAAATGTCTTGCCTAGCCACCCCTCCCACAGAGGTTACAGCGTCCGCTGCAAGGAAAGTTGGGTTAGGAACTAACGACGCTGCAACGCCCGCTATTGTTCTCGTAACGTCATCGCCGGGGTACAAAGATTCTGATATGCCTTCTGCGGCAGCAGGGATCGCGCTGTAGCCCAATTCTCGTAAACCAAAGCTGATTGCGCTCTTGTCTCGGGCTTCTTTACCCACACTAGAAACAAGGTTTTCTAAAAATTCACGTCGTTTGACGTTTTTAGGCACGCCATCTTTGGTAAAAATCTTACCCGCCTCTTGAGCAAGTTTGGCTTTTTCTTCGTTGTGTCGCGCAAGAAGTTTTTTCGCCCCAAAATCAACTGCTTCTGGGATGCTTTTTAAAGCAAGTTGCGTGAGCGGAACCGTACTTGCCACGCTGCCAAGCACTTCGCCAGCGGCCCCCGCGCCGCGTTCTCCGGGCAGTAGCTGCCTTTCGCCAAGGGTAGCTTCTTCTAGCGCCTCTCCCGCACCGGTCATTCCTGTAGCGATAGCTGCCAAAATGCCGCCGCCCAGCAAAAGCGGGGTGGAGGCTACTCCGACTGCGGTAAGACCGGCTACCGTGGCCGCACCTGCTACACCGCCGGGCAACCCTTCTACTGCACCTCTTCCGATGCCGCCAAAGAAGGAGCCTACCGGGTCTGATTCAAGGTCATCGGGATCTCGACCAATAAGCTTGGCTACGACTTGTTCGTTGGTGAAACCTGCTTTGCGGGCACCCGATAAATCAAAGTTGGCTTTCTCACTAAGCTTCTTGGCGATGAGGTCTAAAGACGTTCTTGAGTCAAAGCCTTTGTCGGAAAGTGCAACAAAAGCGCCGTTCAGATCAAAGTCCAACGGCTTCTTAGCGTTGGCCCGCGCAGCGCGAAGACTTGCCCGCTCTTCCTCAGACACGTCAGATATGCCTTGTGCAAGGGTGGACGGCAAGTACGTTAGTGGTATAGCCATTTACCTAAAAAACTTATCTAGTGAATCGTAGACTTCTTCAGACGGCATCAGCTTGGCCTCATACGCTTTGATGACGTTGTCATACTCAGCTTGAATCGCGTTCATCTGCGCCAGATCCGTCTGCACCTTAGTGATTTCTTTCCGCGTCAGGTTAGCGTTTTCTAACAAGTCTTCTTGGTTTTTGATGCCAAGGTCCATGGTGTTACGCGCTAACTTAAAGTAATCCAACGCCTCGTCATCTTGTAAGCTAAACGAATCGGCGGGCACCTGCATGTTTTTCAGCATGCGCTGTAGCTCAACGTTGTCTTTACCGGGTATAGCGGCCATGAGTGTTGTGGTAGCTACTGTGCCTAGCGTTTCAACGGCCTTTTTAGCCTGTCGAGTATCGGCAGCAAGCCCTGCTTCTGTACCGAAAATAGCGTTAGCTAAAGTATTTAAGGCCACTCCTCCAACGTTGAGAAGCCCTTCTTGCGTGCCGGTAGCCTTAGTGATGTCTGCTATGTCCTGCGTGATAGTAGGCTCATAGGTGCGAGGAAGCTGCTCTGGGTCTAGCGTTTCTTGTGTCATGGGAAAACGAAAACCTGTGACAGGCTCAAGAAGACCCTGCCCCGCGCCCATATCTACCTCACCCCCGTTTGCAAAGCCGGGTAGTGCTGGAACAGCAAAGCCTGCCTCTTTACGTTTTATAAGAGCGGCTCGCAGGGCCGGAGTCAGCTTTCGTGCAGGAACTTGGTTGCCTCGGTTATCTAGGGTCACCGTGCCAAACATGTTGTTGAGTGCAATATCAAAGCCCGGAATGTTCACACCTCTGGCGTAGGCATTAATTGCGGTCGGGTTACCCAAAAGCTCCGTTTGCTGCGCTGCTGTCCCGAATTTCGGCCCTGCGCCTTGTGCTTGTAGCGCACTTAGTATCTGCTCGCCTTTCAACATGCTATTTCGTTCTTGACGCAACGCCTGATCAGCCAAACTAATGTAATTAGCGATGTTCTGGTCTGTCCTAGCTAAGAAGCTTTCCTCTATGCCTCGCTCTGCCGCTGCCGCGCGAAGTTTCTGTATATCTAAATTGATATCGTTCAATTCTCGTGCTTGCGATCCTTGCCCAACAAATCCGCCGGAGATGTCGTACAGAAAACTATCTTCGGTAGAAGGGTCCATAGCTTGCTTGTGCGCAAACATCTCTTCGTTAAGCTCTAAGGCTTCGCGACGATATTCTAATTCATCGTCGGACAAGTCTCTTCGCAAGTCTCGGTCTAACTCAGACTGACCTGCAAGAAAATCTTGGCGGTCGTCTTGCATTAAAGTCGCATGACCTAACCGCTGAGTTTGCAGTGCTTGATCTATGCCGCCTCGCAATTCGATAAGGTCCCGCTGACGAGTAAACCGATCCGCTTGTATTGCCAAATCGTTGTTGAAGTTTACACCTGTAAGCTCTAGTTGGTTTTTACGCAAAGTTTCCGTTTGCTTTTGAAGACGACCAAAATCATTTTCCGCTTTAGCCTCGGCTATCCTTGCCCGGATGTTCGTCAAATTTTCTTCTATCTCGGCTTTTCGGTTAGTTTGCTGCTCTTGAAACTTTCGGTTTTCGCTGCCTTCAAACAAGTTTGCACCGATCTGCGTGCCTACAGTCACGCCCGCTGCTTTAATACCCGCTACAGTAATCAAACCTTGTTGATCAAGTTTTCGTTTGTCCAAATTCGCTTCAAGGATTGCAGACCTAGCTTGAGAAATACTTCTTTCTTGCGCTTCTTGGTCGCGCTGCTCTGCCGCAATCCCTTGTTGTATGGCCGCTAATCGAAGCGCCTGCTCACCTTTACGCTCTCTAGCTAGACGTTCGCCCGCACTTTCAGCGTACTGCTGCCCCACGGAGCCTAATTGGGCTAAAAACCCTCTCCCGGCCATATTTTCGCCGGTTTTTGGATCTCGACCAGAGGCAAAAGCAAAGCCTGCCCGCGCTAAATCTAAAGCGGCCTCACGATCAGAAAAAGCCCGCTGGCCTTCGATGTCATAAGCTTCTTCCATCAGTTTTTGATATTCTGCGGCAGCGTCTCTTGCACTTCGCGGTTCACGCCGTTGTAGCGCCTCACTTTGTAATAGCGCCGCGTACTCGGGATCAAGCATAGACGCTAGGTCCGGAACAGGCTGTATGCCCCCCGTTGCGTCGGCAAGGTTCGCTTGTATGGACTGCATACCAAAAGACGTGCCGCGAGCAGGGTCATAGACCGGGTCGCCGCCGAATGCGAGCTTTTTTACGGCACCGCCTTGGTTGAACTGTTGCAACGGTTGTTCCACGGGTTCAGGCTGACCTTGAGCCATCAAAGCGCCAACGCCTTGACCCATTTCTGCGCCCATATCGCCTTCGCCAATAACTTGTTGAATTAACCCGCCTACGCCGCTATCGATAGCGCCTTCCTCTGACAGCATGATAGTAGGTTGAACCATGGCAAGAACAGATTCGGGTGTTTGAACCGCGTCCTGTTCACCCACAAACGTGGCAAGCTCTGCCACCCGATCTTGCAGGGGACGGTCATTACCTCGGATAGAGTTAATTAACTCCTCCGTGTTTGCCGCCATGTCGATGCCGTCCATGGTTTGAGCAAGGTAATCCAAGCCAATCTTTTCGCCTTCTTCCCGCGCCATCAAAACATCTTGAGCTAACGGGTCCATGGGCGCTTCGGCGGGCATCATAGGGCCAATACCGCCGCCTTCTTGCTTCTCAATAACGCCACGCCCTATCAGTATGTCTTTCTGCGTGACTTTGCCGTCGCCGCTAAGATCTGGGAATTTGTTAGCGCCGCCACCGGCTGCTCGAAACAAAGGTCTTTGAATTACGCTCATTAAAAGGCCCTCGCTAGACCAGCCGCCCCCATTGCCAAGCCCCCGGCTGTTTGCGCAAAGCTTGGAGAAGGTTGTGTTTGTTGGAAGACGGCGCTTTGAGACGACGGCAATGCTTTTGTCATGTCGCCCAAGAAGCCTAGCTGCGCTAGCGGCTGGTTGTAAGCCGCCTGTTCTGCTTGGTACTGAGCGTTCAAGACGTTTTGTGCTTGCTGCTGTTCCATGCCGCCATACTGGAGCAGACTTTGTGCGTCAGCTTGACGCTGCTGCTGTGCTTGTTGACCAAGAGCCGCTTGCTGCCCACCAAGGCTACCTAGCTGACCGGCAAGTTGCCCGCCTTGCATAGCAAGTCCAGCAATGCCTTGACCCATTGCTCCTTGCTGTTGCGCAAGAGCCGCGAGTTGATTTACATCAGCTTGAGCTAATTGACCATACTGCAAGCCTAGCTGACCACCCTGCTGGGCAATGTTTGCTCGTTGCCCCGCCATTTGTGCCATCGCTTGTTGCCCCGAAAGACCCAACGCACCGCCTGCCTGTGCGCCTTGCTGCTGTAGTTGTGCAGCCGATAGACCTAACCGACCTTGGTTTTGAGCCGTTTGTGCTGCTTGCTGCGCCATCTGGTTCTGCAACTGCTCTGTTGAAATACCTAGCTGTGCTGCTTGGCTTGCCAGTTGTGCTTGACTCATTTGACCTTGTAGACCTAACTGACCGCCTGCTTGAGCACCACGTTGCGCTAGCTGCTCTGCACTAAGCCCTAATTGACCTGTTTGAGCGGCAGCTTGTTGCTGGCGACCTTTCGACGCTTCAAAGGCTTGTTGCGCTTGCTGCGCCGCCTGCTGATAGCCTTGTGAGCTAAGTTGTGCCCCGGTCCGCGCTTGTTGTTCCAAGACGTTTCGACCGATCTCAGCTTCCATGAGTGCCCCTCTAGAACCCCCAAACGCGCCTGCCGCTGCTTGAGCCGCACGCGCTTCATTAACTTGTTTTTCGCCTAGTCGAGCAATCTCGGCCTGTTCAGCTTCAATGACCTGTCGAGTAAACGGGTCCATAAAGGCAGCAATCCCGCTAGGATCGAACTGAGCATCACTGCCCTGTAGCTGACCGATGGCTTGTTGTGTGACGCCTCTAGCTCGACCGGTGGCTTCGCTTAAACCAGTTTGTGCCCCACCAATTTGGCCTGCGATGCCTTGCTGCGCTTGACCAATGCTACGCATGCCCTGCCCTGCGATCTGTCCGGCTTGTTGACTAGACTGCATTGCTTGTTGTTGCGCACGTTGACTCGCGGGCATTGCTTGTTGTGCCGCTTGTTGACCTAATTGACCGGCACGCCCTAAACCTTGCTGGGCAGCAAAAACCTGACTGCCTACGCCTGCCCCAGCACGCGCAATATCTGTTGCAGCACCAGAAAGACCGCGTAAAGCTTGATCCCTAACCTGATAAGGAGCTTGTCGCTGCGCTACCGCTAGCTGGCGTGCTTGCTCTAAGCCAGAAATACCTTGCTGTTGTTGCGCCAAGGACTCTTGCAACAAGGGCATGGAAGTCCCAGCAATCATGCCTTGAGCAGCTTGATTTGCCGATAACGCGCCTTGTAAGTACGGCTCGTACCCACCAATCCCGGTACGGGTAAGTTCCCCTGCGGCTAGTTGCTCACTTGTAAGACCTGCAATGGCCTGCGCTGGGGGTGTAACACCTTGCCGCTGCATTTCCTGAATGTATTTTTGAGCATCTTGATATAGCCCAAGCTTATACGCCTCAATTTCAGGGGCTTCACGTACATACTGGGTTGTGGTTGTTACATCAGCCATTACGCTCTAGCCTCAAATTGACGCATCATTTGATACATGGTGTTCATGCCTTCTTCTCGGCTACCCCTACCTGCTCCGCGCACTGCTTTAGCCGTAAACACAAACTCGCCGTCAGAAAGCATGGCGGGTATGTCGTCAGAAGTTTCAGTGCCGGGGCCTTCGATAGGGCCGTTCATACGGGGGAAACTCATAATACCGCCGCCCTCTGCTACGTTCAAAGGAGAAGGTGTAAAGGCAGGCACGCCAAACATATTGCCCGCCGAACGAGTCACAGTAAACTGCGGCTGTTGGTAAACAAAGTCGTCACCGTATATGCGGTATTTAGACGGGTCAGCGTCGATAAGGTCCTGACCGGTGGGTATGTCATCGATGTTGATGCCTTCTACCTCTTCGGGCTTCGATAAGGCGCTAAGGCCCAACACTGCGGCAGCACCGGGACCAAATTTACGCAAAGTGCTGATTTTATTGGTTGGGTCTTTCAAAAAATCGCTTATGGCGCTAGTAACGGAAGCGTTATTGCCGTACTCCGCCGCAAAACCTTTTGGATCGACGTTTTTGAAATCGGTCAAGTAATTCTTCAATTCAGTTGGATCGTAACTTGGCAAAAACAAATCTTTAGCGGCATCTAGTCTTCCTGCAAAGTCAAAACCTTTGCCGGTGGTGCGGCCAGTAAAAATATCCTTTGCTGACTCTAGAACGCCGGGCACCTGCGGCGGTGTCAAATCCACCGCAGCACCGCCAGTAGCGGGAGCACCGTCAGTAGCGGGAGCACCGTCAGTAGCGAGAGGTCCGCTTTCGGGTAGGCCAGCTTCGCGACGATAACTGCGCAAGAGAGGATCTTGAGCACTTTCGGCCAAGGTCGTGTCTATGTCCGTAACTAGCTGCTGTGCTGCGGGGAACATTTCTAGAGACGCATCAACAGGAGGCTGAGTGCCCGGTAAACGTATGCCGGTTACTTCAGTCGCGGTGGCATCGACAGATTCCGGAAGCGTTGAAGCTACCGAACCGGTGGCGTCAGCGGAAACTTCCATGTTTTTCAGCATGCTCTGTAGCTCACCGGATGGCAAGACCTCTGTTGTCCCCGGTGCACCGGCAGTTGAAAGGTCCCCTGTCTTAGCTAAAGTAGCGTCCATTACGTCCAAGTCGGTGCTTAGAGTTTCGCCCAGTTTAGTATCTACTTGAGGAGCTACGTCTGCTTCTGGGGTGGTTTCGGCTGCGGTCCTGCCGCGAACCATCTCCAGACCTTTCGTCGTAAGACCCGCTACGGCGGCGCTTTTTAAGATATCGACCGGTTTTCCACCAGAAAGCGTGGTGTTAATAGCCGATTGAGTCATCATTTGTTTGGCGCTGTTTTCAGCCCAACCTCGGGCATTTCCAATTTTGCCTGCGGCAAAGCTAGAAATACCGCCTATGGCCGCTGCTTTTAAGCTGTCTTTTAAGCTGCCGCCTTGAATCGCTGTTGAAGCGCCTTGAACAATTGCGGAGGCTAGAACCGGCCCCACGCCCGGAATCGCACTCAAAACAATCGTCGCTACAACTGGCAAAACCTTTTTGACAATCTTTTTCAAGCCCTTGAACAGCTTCTTCAAGAAGAATTCAGGCTGACCTGTCACAGGGTTGATTGAGTTAAGCTCGTTACCTACAACGTAACGCTCTGGCTCAATGCCCATGATGCGCATTTCTGCAAAAAGCTTTTCTTTCAGGGCGGGATTCTGCTTGAAGACTTCCATAGGGATCACAGTTTCGCCTTCGGCGGCGTGAACCATGTATTCGTCTTCGTTACGGCCATACTGAGCCAGTTTGTCGGCTATCTTTACGACGTTTGTAATGCCTTTGGGTGGCACATCGTCGTCGTCATCGGCCCAAGAGCCGGTTTCAGCCGTCAAAAAGGTGGCGATACCGCCTTCCGGTATAGGAACTTGATCCAGTTCCTCAAACTCATCGTATTTAAGTGCAGCTTGTCCCATGTCCTTAGTATACGCCTATTTTTATTAGAAGAACCAACCTAACCGTGTACGTTCACCACGATAGCCCCGTTTGTAATTACTTGAACAGCCCCCACCTCTGCAACCGCTTCTAGCGAAGATGTCTCATAGGGCAGTTCTTTAGATAAACTAATCCATTCGTTACCACTATATACCTGAAGGGTGTTTATGGAACTATTCCAAATAACATCCCCCGCATTAAATTTTAGCTCGTCTCTTTCAGTTCTTGTGAATTGCGGAGTGGCATCTGGGTCAAAAGCGTTAAGACTAAGCTCTAACAGGCGAACCGTGCTGTTAAAAGTATCGCTGTCTACCGATTGTTGCCCTAAAACAGTCGGCAAACGCCCTCTTAAAAGCTTACTCATCGTCTGCCGTTTGGTTGTAAATCAAGCCTAGTTGCGCCAATCCTAAAACCAACCCCTGTTCTTACGCCAATGTCACCATCGTCATCAGATTCAAACCGAACCGCAGCCTGACGACCTCGCGCACGGGTGTCTATTTTTGTGCTGTTAGTCGTAAAAGAAGATGTTTGGTCCGTGGTCAGTGAATCGCCGGGGAAGTTTCTTGCTTTCAAAACAAAGTTAATCGTTTGCGTTGCCCCGCTATCACCCGTGAACTTAACGTCTGGAACACATCTTCGGATAAACTGAAACTGCTCGCCATCACCTAAATCAAAGTCGGCGCTTTCAACAAAGACGTTATCCATCGGCTGGCCGTCATCGTCGTGGCCTGTTTCGTGAGAGTAAATGTAGTTTTCCGCACCGTCGTACCCGGCGGCTCTTGGGAAGCTTTCTAACCCCTCGTCAAGCCACGCGGTTCTAGATAGCTCACCAATAGCCCACGTCTGCTCGACGTAATTATATGTAACGTACCGGTCTATCGACATTGAGTTTCCGGATGGATAGAACCAACCCACTTCTTGAAACTGCTTGTTTACAAACGCATGAACCTGAAACCCTTGATCTGCGTTAAAGTCGTCCAGTACATGAGAAAGAACCGTACAAGTAAGAGGCGTTATGCTTCCTCCGTACTGATAGAAGCCCTTCCTGTCCATCCAAAACACGCCATTCGGGGTGCTGATCGCAGCGTTTGGCCCAATGATGCTGACGCCGTCACTGACTAGGTTTAAGCCAAAGGTGAGAGGCGGACCAATGAACTGTAGGCTGTAAAGAGCCACATCCGTCCATATCAAAGTTTCTTGCCGTGTTCTGAGGCCACTGATAATTTGTGAGCCTGCCGAGCAACGCAGCGAACCGGCAGTGTTTGTTGATGTAGGAAACCACTCTGCCGCGTTTTCTTGGTCAGAAAAAGCAACCAAAAGAGGGTCAATAGTCCCAGTTCTAGCTGTTGCGGTATCATTGATGGGGTCTGCGCCAAGGGCAATTACATGCCGGTCTACGTCAGATACAAGGACCTGAAGAGCGGCTGTAGGCGTAAAATTTGCGCCCGCAAGAGCAGAAATATTTACAGCACGATCTGCCCCTAAATTTTTTGCACTAGTGTCCCAGTAGTAAATGCCTCCTGCTCGCACGTTAGCAATCAAGTCCTCGCCAAAACTATCCATGGACCACAAGCGTAGTTGGTTCAACGGACTCAGTGCGCTAGAAGATCCCCAAGCGCCATTACCCCAAGCGCCGACACTCCACCCTGTGCCATTAAGGAATACGTCAAGACCGACGTTGATTTGATATGCGCCCACAACAGAACTGCCACCATTGCCAGTATCACTGCCGTTTGCTGTAACCGTTGCGCCAGATGTGTCTTTTGCGATAACGACATATGTGTTCGTATCGCTAACTGAATCAATCTCATACTCTTGGTTTAGGACCGCAGCAGTTATGTTGCCGCCCAACGTTGCAGCCCCGCTGAAAGTTACAAAATCGCCTAGAGATGCTCCGTGAGCGGTGTCTGTGACGGTGATAGAGCTAGACGTATTCGTAGCGCCAAAAGTTACGTCGCCTGCCGCAGTGGTTGAGCGAACCGGCGTTATGTCGCTATAGTTTGAGTCCGACGAAATGTACAATTTGCTTCTGGTGCCAATGCCAAGAAGCTTAGTTCCATCAACAGCCGTCCAGCCCAGCAGCTTTCTGCCTGTCCCTTCAAAAGAACTGTTTAGATATTTAACCCAACCACCGATTTTTTCGGGCAAACCTTGGCGAAACCGAACAAGATTGCCGTCAAACCATCCACCCTCCGCAGTGTAATCAGTTCCCTGCTTGTTGATTCCGGGGTTAAAGATGAATTTCTGCAAAGGCATTAGGTGTACTCACCATCTCTTATCATTTCGGTAACTCGCAAAGCTCTCATCCCAACTTGATCGGCCCATTTGCTATCCATGAACTCATCGGCAGCTATATCGAACTGTTGCCGTGACATGGCCTCTAGCGCGTTTACAAAGCCACGAAGCCTAGTCAAACCAAGATTGAAGCAAATATCAATCATTGCGTCACGTCTAGCGTCACTTAGATCATCAAACCAATCGTATGCTTCCGAAAGCTCCTTCTTCACTCGTTTGATATCATTCTCAAGCAGGTAGTCGATTTCATCATCAGACAGCCCTAGCCCAGATTCACTAATGTTGCGCCCTACACCCAACGTTTCGTAGCCAGCACTGCACAGATATACATGGCTACGCACACCTTCATGTCGCCTAAGCATCTCAACCAACTTGCTCATACCTTTCTCCTTCAATCGTCAGGTGTTACTGCAAAATCTATGTCTAGTTTCTTCTGGTATATGTTCAGTGTACATCGAATATCGTCAGTCGTATTTCGGTACATATGCCTCTGACCCGTGTTGATCCAAGACACTAAGCGGTTTGGATACCAGATAATCTCGTCAAAATATGCTTTTAAGCCCTCTTCTTTTGTAACAAAGAAAGTGCCATTGCCTTGGTCTGGGTAAAGGTAAACCACGGTGCTGACCAACTTGTTAGGGTGATCGTAGTGTATGTGGTATTTGTACCCCGGATCACACTTCACAATTGATGCCGCGAAAAAACCAACAGGCTCTCTTACCTTTTCTTGGTAACAAGCCTTAATTTCTTCAACCACCTCGGTCTTCAAGCCTGCCTCGTGCTTCTCTGAGCCATCGTAGTCATCGATAAGCTTGTAGTCTAAATCTTTCAAACCATCCAATATTCTGTGATACAAGTCTGGATGGAGAAAGTCATCAACCACTTTCACCAGTTGCGCCTTTTTCGCAGGCTAGACATTAAATTATGGTACTTCTCAGGGGACTTTGTGCCGATAAGTTTTTTCACGTCTCGTAAAGGCATGTCTAGCAAATTCGGCCAATCCATGCCTGCAAGCCATTGCGCCCTGCGCCCGTTCATATACGCCTCAAAGGATGCGCCAAAGACCCCCCAACCCTTCTTTCTAGCATGCGTTATCGTCATGGGTATCGTCATTGCGATGATGCCAAAGTTTGCAAAGTTTCCGTGCAGGAACCAGAGCAAGACCACTTCGCCAAAGGGATTGCGCTCATACTCTGTTACCGTATGAGTCAAATCATGCTGATCTCTGTACCACTTGATGTAGGTATTGAACCCTGACTCTGATGGCTTCTCGCCCTTGCCCTTAGTATCACCCGCAAACTGCGATGTAGATCGACCTGTTTTTACTAGGAACTTCGAGTATTCGTTTCCAAGACTACCCGGAGGCATAGCTTGCAAGCGTTTTACGTCATCCAGCAAGCCGACTAAAGACTCGTCATTTACAATAACTCTTGATCCCACTGCGGTACGGCGAAACTTTTCATGCTGCTTGCGGACAGAACGAGAAGACAGCCAGTTGAAGACGATAAACGCTGCTTCAAGATCGTTTGGGTCCTTGTATAAACGACGCATCGCTTCAAATACTCTACGCCATCGGGTGTGCATCTTTCTCAAAGCCAACGTTTGTACCTCTCCACAAGTTCTGGTTTGGCACAACTTACGTCACATAACGCACATGGATCAACAGCGTCCCTGTTTCCGTTTATAAGCTCCCTGCTTATCTCTGCAAGCCTTGGATTGTCGCGCCATTCTCTGAACAGGTTTACGTCTTTGACGTTGCCAAACCCTATTTGGTGTGACCAGTCGTTGCAACACATCTGCAACTGCCCATCGAAGTTAATGAATATGCCCCTCATGGGATGAACGCACGGCCCCTTCACAGCAGTGCCGCCAGCTATCAACCCCGCCCTGTGATTGAAAGCATGCTTCCATCTAATCGGTTTACCCTTTGGGTCAGCATAATCAGGAAGGCGATTTACATCTTCAACTGACCCGCCGTCAGGCTTCCAATAGTCCTCAATCCGCTCACCGTTATTTAGGCGAGGGTATTTTGCCCTTCTAGCATTGAAGTCTTCTTCCGTCGTGTAGGTGTTCAGCACAAGGTTGTCTAGCTGACGATAGTATTTCCAGTAACGATCAAGCCGCCATCCGTTTGTCGTTATCTGTACGCGGTATCTTCTGGGCTTATCGAGAAGACGCTGTATTATCTCCTCAAACTTTGGGTGGTTGGTGCTTTCCCCTCGGCCTGCCAGCATGACAACGCCGCTGAAACGCCACTCTTTAATCTGATCCATGATCTGGTCAAACATTTCCAGACTCATGTTCTGGTTGTTGTTGGGGTATATAGATGCATCAGACCGTGGGCAGAACGAACAGGTGCGGTTGCACAAGTCCGTAATATTTATATCAATCTGTAGTATCCCCTCTAGATCCATCCGTATCTTCCGACAAGTCTTTGTAGTAGTCGATTATAGATAAAACTTGTCGTATATACCTCTTTACTTCCGCCATGTTAGAAGACAGGTTCTCGTAACCCTTTGGCGACACGCCGTAGTACGCATTCACTGGGGCATTACCGTCATCTAGATCTGCTAGGTATTCGCGCATCGTATCCGGGGTCAGCACCTTCCATTCAACCGGAGTCATGGAAACAGCGTTAGGCAAAGGCGGGTGATAAACTGCGGCGGGCTGTACTACTGTAACAACCTCGACCTGTTTTGTTTCGGGGACGTATGGCTCGCGTCCAATAAGACCGCAACCGCTAAGAAGAAGGAGTGGTAATAGCTTCCAGATCACTCAGCACCTCCTTTGTTCCGCGATTGATTATGTTCTGTATCAACCCCGGCTTTCGTAAGGAAAGTACAGTCATGTCGTGCTTGGCGAACTTTTTTCTGATTGACTCCACCTCCGCTTGCGCTTGGGCGTTCTGAACCTGCAAGTCATTGACGCGATCCAGTATGGCTTGTTGGCGCTGTTCTGCTTTTACAAGTTGGTCATTCAAGTTAGTAATGCTGTTTTCAAGAACTAACTGGTTGTCTGCTGAAACCCGAAGTTGAGCGGCCATCTGCTCTTTCTCTGCTTCAGATTTGTCAACATACATTTTAAAAACACCGCCAGTTATTAATAAAGCTATACCCAAAACCCCCGTTATTTGCCACATGTCACTTCCTATTTGACCATGCTTGTGCGCCAAAGAACGCCGCCAAGATACCCGCAACGGAGACGAAGTAGACCGCCGCCATGTCGCCAAGGATCGTTGCAGCTTGGTTCATCCCAAAGAACTCTGATGCGACAACTAGTGACGGGTATAACAGCATTCCCCACAGCGCAAACCAACTCATAGCCCGTTGTGCATCGGCTCGTTCATGGTGTAGCCGTAGCTCAAGTAGCTCTTTGCTAGTTTCTATCTCTGCATCAGAGACTATGCCGTCGCCATCTGCGTCATATTCAGCGTACTCACTACCTTCTTCTAACCGTTTTGCGTTCATAACTAAGGCCCGAATGCTTTAATAATTAAAAATATGATACCAATAGCTACACCGCCGCCAATAACTAAAGACACCCCTCCAACTGCAATGTCGTGCATTAGCTTCTCACGCTCTTTGCGCTTCTTGTTCAACATGGCTTGGTGAGCCTTCCTATCTTTTTCTTGTTGGAAAATCGCGTCATCATAGTTTTTCAAAAGGGCCGGATCTGCCACTAATAGCAAATCACGCAGATCCTTCTGATATCGTTCTTGTGAACGCCTTAGCATCTGTAGTTTTAAGATATCGTTCTTGGATAGCGGCTTGAATGCAGAAGACTTGCGGTCAATCTCAAACGTATTGAGAGCTTCACCAAAATCTGAAACCAAAGCCATAGCCTGATCGACATTAGCCTTACCCTCATTTACATTCTGGATGACCGTATTGATCTGCTGGAGCAACATGCCAGCGGCTGCAACAGACTCAATAATCATGATCTATCCCAAAAGAAACTGGGGCAACGCGACAGCCAGAATAACGGCGGCATATACTCCCCAGATCATTGTTTCAAGGCGGTCGAATCTTTTACTCCCGGCGTCAAGACGCTGCTCTATACCTTGATATCGCACGGCACACTCACGCTCATGAGCCTCAATTTTCGCTATAGCCTTTTCTGTTGGAGTCATTTGAGTCTACCTTTCCCTATATCCTGTCTAGCCTCTTGAAGCATCTCTGAAACAGCATGCCACCAAACCACACTGACCTTTCCCGTCACTACGACAGCAACGAAACCTTGGTCTTGAGCTTCTTGAATAGCTCTTCTAACGGCCTCAGTAATATCGCCAATGTCATAATCAGGGCTATCTGACATAAGAATACCAGTACCTCAAGCCTTGAATCAGAAGCCTCTTCTCGCCAGAACTCCGACTCCTCGTCCGTCATACCATCAAGTCTACTGAGCGCGATGCAGCTAACTGTTCTACTGTGATCTTGCCGTCTTTCATGGTGTACACGGTGGGCATTATTGTCTGTATAGCTTCTCGCACTAGCTCACCGTCACCGCCTGTTCTCAGCACTTCTTGTTTCTGAACAGCAACTTGCTTCCAGCTAACCTGAGAAACTCCACCAACAGCGCCAACGTCCATCAGTCTTTAGCCTTGCCAATGTTTAGAGCCAAGATGTCCACCAACTTGTAGAGCTTACCTATCATCTCGTCATCTCTTGGCGTATCTGTGGCTGCTGCAATCAGTGACGCAACGGTAACAATACCCGTAACGATCACAATTACATTGCCTATAAAGTCCAACATAAAAGCCTCCTATGTAACTGGTCTCAAATCTGGAATGCTTTCGGTGTTCATCGAACTCCAATCCTTCACGCCATGAGCTATCTCATCCGCAAGCGTGGCACACAAACGCTCATACGCCGTCTGTTGTAAGGTGGCGTTGCAGTGCTCTACCAGCAGGTTCTGTAATTTTTCTGGCAGATCTACGACCTTGTACTCAGTGCCATCCACGTCAATTGTTTCAGGTATATACATCGCTTGTCCTTAATCGTCATCAACAACAATGTTTGCGTTGCTGTTCATCGTGAGTGTTCTTACATTACGACCAGAGTAGACTGTGTCCGAATAATCTTCTAGTGTCTCTGATATCCCCCAGTCACCACTTACATCTTTAATTCGCGCGTTACCGTCATCAGTGAAGTCTTTGAGACGATTACCTTTTTCAGAAATATGACTCTGGATGCCAGTAACCCCTTGTTCCTTCAGCCATGTATGAAAGCTAAGAACATTGGCTGTGTCATAAACATAGCTTCTGCTGCCATTAGCGTCATCCGCCCCAAGCCAGACCCACATATCTAACTGGCTATTAGCCACTGTTCCAAAAATCATGGTGAGCAACAGACCGTCATCCTCTGTCTTAAAGCAAAAAGCGTTATCTTTTAAGATAAAGTGTTCGCAAATACTACGAATATGCGCCTTTTGATCATCGTATGTTGTCAGTTCTCTCTCAGCAAAAGGGAACGTACCTGTATCTGGGTCTGTCATAATGGATAACGAACCATCAAACACACGGTCAAACTCAGCATCCACGATGGAAAATATGCGTGTACGAACTAATGCCATTAGTTACTCTCCGCTAAAGCTTTGATAAATTTTGATTGGCTTTCGCATCGACCTATATACGCTTCAGCTTGAGCCTTCTTCTCGGCGTTGAGATTTCCCACAAACGGTGTAACACGATCCAATGCGTATGCGTATCTAGCGGCGCCATAGAGGCCGTGAGTCAATACGCCAACGTAATTCAACACACTTGCCTGATGCCCAAGAACGCCGTATCTAGCGAGTTCTGCGGCAGGTAACACCCTTTCTGCAACACGATCCACCCTATGGTTCATGTAACGTGGCATCTTTAAGATCTTCTTATCGCGCAGAGAACCCGCATCTTCTTCAGGAACAGCATCCCACTTGTCAGGGTTGACTATAATTACATCCAGATCCCACGTCCCGTGGGTGATGTTGGCCCCTGCTAGGTTATATATTTGATCATGCTTTGGGCTGTCTACATAAACCCCACGCTTTGCTAGTGAAATATGAAACGCAGACAGCTTTTCATCTGGCGGCAAATCTTCCGCTTTTATATCAAGAACAATACCGCCTCTGACGCACATGGTGATGCCATCAGCGTTGTTCAAAGCAGTAGCGACAACCCCCGCAGACTCCCGCTTAACTAAAACAGGTTCCCAATCAGGCATGTTCGCCTTGATTGAGTCTACTGTGATTGCGCTCCAAGCGTTCTCACGGACTAGTATTTTTGGGTTCAATGTGGGGAACCTCCGAAAACTGATTGAAGAAAGACGCTATACGATCAATCGCGTCATCACTTTTACCATAGATTATACCGCTAAAGGGGCTATCGAATACCCGTATTAAGTTATCTCTGTAGTTGCCACCGCTTAGTATCGCCTTGTATATGGGATCGTATGTGCCATGACTTTTACATTTGAGGTCTGTAAATAGATGAAAGCCCTTGCCTGCGGCTATTGCCGCTATGCCCATTTCGCTATTCCAACAACAGCCCACAATGTCTGCGGCCTGCATAAGTTCATGACCAGACTCTTTTTTTTCTAAGACGTTGTCGTTGCCATAGAGGTTTTTTAGATGAACCACCAAAGATGTGCTGGATATAGGGTGGGGCTTTATAACAGCGCCTTGATCAACGGCTGTTTTCGCTTTATCCCAATCGAATACTTTCTTTATGCAGTTGGTTCCGGGCAGGAATACGACAAACTTGTGCTTTGCGCTTGAGCGTCTGAGCCTGTACTTGTCCGCAATACCCTTGCCCATCTGATCGACTAGCTTTTCTCCATAGCCGGTTGGGTCAAGCTTTACACTTGCATACATAGCCATTTCAGCAAAATGCACATTGGCAGGCTTTATATACAAATAGTCTTCAAGCGCATCGGTGTAAACGTAGCCGTGTATTTCTTTATCACCCCCCATTGAGTACCAAAGATCATACTCAAGGTTGGTGTTATACAAGCCGCGCTTGGGTAGCAAGCTGGCTAGATTTAAGGAATTGCACTTAGGGTTTCTAAGAATGTTGCCGCTCTTGAAGAAGTGCGCCCCAGCATTGCCAAGGCGATCCTCAATGGCTAACTGTTCAATCGCCATCTTTAGTCTCTACGTCAGCAGAGCGCAAATCAGAAATCATCTTTTCTAACTCATCGAAACGATCTTCGGCATCACCGAAATGCTCAAGGACTATGTCGAGCATTGTTTCTATGCGCTTGTTTATAGCCTTTAACTCGTCCTCTAGTCTTCCGTCCATTGTGACCCATCGTGATATCTAGCGTTGTGTGCGCTACCAGACGTAACCTCAGTTTGGTTTCCAGTAGCGGTCAATCGCTCGAATATAACAGTGTTCGTGTTGAAAGTCGTTGTGGTGTTGAACGTAGTCGTGGTGTTGAACGCTGTGTTGAAAGTCGTTGTAGTTGACTTGCTAGTGCCCGTTGCTCTTGACGTGTTGAACGATGTGGTCGTGCTTCTACTCGTTCCAGTTGATCTGCTTGTATTGAACGATGTTGTCGTGCTCTTGCTTGTTCCTCTGCTCGTACCCGTAGCAAAAGACGTGTTGAACGATGTGCTTGTGTTCTTGCTCGTGCTCCTCGAAGTCGTGGTGTTAAAGGACGTAGAGAACGATGTAGAAAACGATGTAGAAAACGACGTATTGAACGAGGTACTTCTACTTGTGTTGCGGCTAGTCTCCGATGGCTTGCCACCTACGACAGTAAAATACGATGTAGAGAAACTTGTGTTTCTACTCGTAGACCTTGAGGTGTTTCTTGATGTGTTCCTCGAGGTGTTCCTGCTCGTGGCCGTGGCGAAGGACGTGTTAAACGAGGTTGACGTGTTCCTGCTAGTGCCACGCGAGGTCGTGGTATTAAAACTAGTGTTATAGCTAGTTGTCGTGTTCTTGCTAGTGCCAAACGTAGTCGTAGTGTTGAACGACGTAGTGGTGTTCTTGCTAGTACCAAACGTAGTCGTGGTATTGAACGATGTAGTCGTTGAGTTACTGGTAGACCTGCTCGTTTCCGTCGCACGGCTTGTAGCTGTTGCGCGTGTAGTCGCCGTCGCCCTAGTGGTGTTGTATATGGCGTTCCAGACCGTAGCCAGCGTACCGCCGTTATTAACGACGATAAAGTTCACCTGATGAAGCGTGTTGGCTGTAGCACGGACAGCAATCTGCGAGTCTGTGTCTAGCTCCTTCAGCGTACCATTGTCGTTAATAAATATAGCCACTATTCGTTCCTAGCTAATGACGTAAAACACATGCCCGTCTGGGAACCCAGAGGCAGATGTCGGATTCGAGCTAACAATGGACTGTGTACCTACAGTTTTGCCATTAGACACAATATCAGTAAATGTACCAGCCGCTGCTGTACTGCCGCCTATGACCACGTTGTCAATCGTTCCGCCGTTGATATCTGCGGTGGTCAGAGTTGCGCTTGCAATCGTAGCACTTGCAACATCGGCTAACTCTAGGTCTATCAGAGCATCTGTAACCGCTGCACCAGCGCCAGCACCATCTAGAAAAACAACTTTAACGTTACCGTTACCAATGGTTACAGTAGCGCCAGATCCTTGCTTGATGACGATGTTTTGCGACCCACTTGTTGCATTCTCTATGATGTGAACGCGGGTCATTGTATTTGGCCCAATCGTGATCGTGCAGGCTGAATCTAGGGTCCCCGTGTACTTAATGTACATTGCACGAGCAGGATCAGTTGAACCATCAGCTACTGTAGACGTATGAGTGTCTGCATTGGTTGTAATTGCTTCAGTTCCAAAGCCTAAAGCCTCACCTATCAACTCAAGGTTAGTATTCGTACTGGTGCCCCATGTGCCCGACTCATCGCCATTGGCGATTTCTTTTAAGCGCAGGTCGTTAACGTAAGTTGCCATCTAAGCTACCTCTGTCCAGTTTGGTGTCTGACTTGTATCAACAAGCCCCCATATGTTTATAGCAGTAACCGCCCCAGTTGCGCCAACTCCAGTGAGACTAAACACCGCTTTACCCGTCACCGTCACGTCGCCAGCACTACCCGTACCCGCTACACCCGTAAGAGTAGCAGAAGCTGCCGCAGTCGTTGTAACAGTAGTTACACCCCCTGTTGCAGAAACCCCTGTTACAGGCGCTGTAGCGCCCGCTGCGACGGCTGGGGCGGTAACCTGCCCTGTGCTAGAGACACCTATGATTGCAGCGTCTGGGTCAGCGTCAACCGTTCCAGCGGCACCTGTACCGACAACACCCGTAACAGGAGCATTGATGCTGAGAAGAATCGTAGGCGAACCTAGCGTTCCTGTTCCTTCAACACCTGTAACCGGCAGTGTGTTGTTGCTTATCGTGGATACTGTGCCTACAGATCCAGTTCCTTCAACACCTGAAGGTGCGCCGGTTGCCCCGCCAGTTGCGGTGCCCGTGTTTGATGACCCAGTGCCTTCTACCCCAGTAACCCCTTGAACAATGCTCAAAGAGAAAGAGGGCGTCCCTATCTGCCCTGTACCCTCAACACCTGTAACGGGGAGGGTATTGTTCGATATTGTGGATACAGAGCCGGTAGAACCAGTGGCTGATACTCCCGTGACAGGGACAGTTGCTCCTAACGCAACAAAGACAGACCCTACAGATGCCGTCCCTTCAACACCCGTTACAGCTAAGGTGTTGTTTGTAACAGTGGTGGCGGCAGTGACTGCGCCTGTAGCAGACACACCTGTGACTTCGACGGGCAGGGGTGTTCCCCACGCGCCTTCGCCCCAGCCACCTCTGGCCCAGCCGTTAATTGCCGCCATGTACTAAGTACTAGGCTATTCGGATAATGGCGTTAGACGCATCCGCAGTAGGGAACTGAATAGTAAAGTCACCCGCTGTTGAAGTCTTGTCACCACCAAAATCCAATGCACAAACAGCAGGGTCGCCTGATGCGGAATCATTAAAAATGAGCGCACCCCTAGCCGTGACTGTCGCATTCGAGAACGTAAGATCGGCAAAGTCTGTCAGGGCAGTCGTGCCCGATGAAGACGGGTCTACGCGGGTTAAGGACGCGCCCTTTGCCGTGTAGTTTGTTCCAGACACTTCGTTAGATGTCGTGTATGCGGTAGTGCCTGCGCCCAAAGAAGCACTGCTTGTGTACAGTGCCAAGTTGAACGTGCTTCCGCCTGAGTTTAGAAAATTATGTTTTGCTTCCAAAAGCTCTTTCTTGAAAGACGTACACATTGCTGTCGTAATAGCCATTATAGACTCCTTATGATGTTCGCCATATCAGCATGGCCTTGGTTTTCAAATTCAGCGGCAAGAGTAACCCTGTCACTACGAATCGCCTCTTTGACGTAAAATAAAACTGTTGCCCTAACAGCCCTTTTGAATTCGTTTGCTTGTTCCGCAATCAAAGGATGACAGTTTCCGCCTACGCTAACAATCCTATCCGCCGCTGCATCAGACCAAAACTCTGGGTCATGGCCTTTGTGATCGGTGGTGGAGACTAAAACATTACCAACCTCAGATTGAGGCGCTTCAAAAAATGACAACGTTAACCCCTTGCAATGTCGTATCGGTATTGATCTTGAGCGCCATATCCTTCACCCAAAGCTTTTAAGGATGCCACTGCCTGTGAAAAGCGTTGCTCGTATTGAGCCACCTCTTCTGGAACTTTTAAAAACGTAGCAGCTTCCGTCAATGTGCCGTACAGCAAAGCGTCCGGCGCGTTATCGGATAGCCACGTAGTATCTGACCCGGAAGTTGTAGTTAAAGATGCGGGTCGATATTGATAGTGAAGCTCAAACGCATAGTCCGCAGCGGGAGTTGGAGACAAGATAAAAGTGCTTTCATTAAACAAAGCATAATACCGCGTTTCTCCCGTCGTAGACGCATTAGGGGTAAACGCCCGAATAAACGAAGCTTGTTTTAACAAAGGGTAGCTGTATTCACCACTGACAATCAAAGCCAAGCTGTATGAGGCAAGAAAATCAGAAGGTGTGGATAGGTACGGGTTCCCGCTAGAAGCTTGCCCCGTAACATTTTTGCGGAACACTGGCAAAGTGACGTTTTTAAGTATTCGCTCTTCCGCCTCTTTTATAAAGGTATCCAGTTGCGAAACAAACGTAGACTCAGCGGTTTCGCAATAGTCTTGAACCGCCGATTTTAAAGTTGCTAGAGTAAAACTCATGTTATCACCACAGTGGCTTCACCCACCTGTGTAAAACCAACAACAGGTAAAGTGTTTGGGTTATCAACGGTAGGCAATCCTACCGATATGACTAAAGGCTCAACACGGTCTGGGCGAGGGTTTTGTAAAGCCTGCGGGTCACTCACCTGCGTAAGAGGCAGTAGTTGTGGTTGTTTTGGTTCAAATTCGTCAAACCCAACCAAACTACCATTCCATTCTTTCCGCATTTTACTCAGCTTGTACCGAAAACCTGATCGATCAGAAATGCCGTATGCGTTTTTTCCAGAGGCGAAAGCCATAATTACACCCCGTACTTGTACGCAGGCGGGCTTATTTTAAAAGAAGCCCTGTCACGATCTTCTTCCATGGCTCTAATCATTTCCTCTTCGTAAACACTTTTAAGCATGCCCATCATCTGCGGATTTTTTTTCATAGATAAGTAGTACGCCAGCCCTGCTGCCAGACAAGGGTAAAAGCGAAAGGGAACATCTACCGTATTTGTAAAGTTATCTGCGTCTTCAATTCGAGTAAGACGATTAAACTTAACTATATCCGTGTTGTTGTCTGGAACCGGCCAGATCTTTAAGACAGGGGTAATTTGACGGTCCAAGAAAAATTGACTTGGTCTGCCCGTTTGGGTTTTGGTAGGTATGTTTAAAAACTCAGATCGACTTAGTCTGTCTATTTCAAAGTCTGTGCCATCGCGGGTCACAACAGTGGACAGGATGTCTATGGTTGACTGCACATCGCTAAGATCTTGCGCAGCGGATACCGTAGTAGTCGCCCCGCTAGTGCCGCCCGTTATTGTCTCTCCGCTAGAAAAAGTCCCTGACGGGACCGTAGTTGCCACAGAAGTTGCTGTTGGCTTACTGGTAATGGACGCCGTGGCTGAACTGCTTCCGCCAGTAATTACCTCTCCTACAGAAAAACTTGCAGAAGATGCAACAGATAAAGTTAAAGTTCCGGCAGGATATTCACTGATGCCCGAAGCCAACGTGATGGAAGTTTGATCTATTGTCCACTGATTCAAGCCTCGGTTAGCCCAATCAGCAAACAATAAGTTTAGCGACCGTTTTGCAGTTTTTAGATCATAGCCCGTGCGAAGCTCTAAGCCACATCGCTCAAATGCTTCTTCAATGTATTCGGCTACATCAATCTCAAAATTTTTGCTGTTACTCGTTGTCATTATATAGGTTATCGAATACGCGGTTCACATCAAGAACATAGTCTAAATCAGACTTCGAGTAATGTATGTGAGCCGAAGGCTTAAAATCTGGAGCGCCTGTACCCGTTTCAAACCACGCGGGATGTGTTACACGAACCCGGTTGTTTGGTAATGCAACGATGTTACCTGTCCACTCCCCCGCATCTAATAGTTGCAGCACATGACTTTGCTTATGTTGTGCTGGGTCATCCGCAATTTCACTTTCAGTGTAGTCTACTGTGAAAAGGTACTTGGCGGGATACATTTCTCCGCCAATTTTTGCCATCCAAGGACATGGCGTTGCACGATCTAAAACATAAACAGCATGGTGATGTGAAGAGCAATCCCAAGGTTGCGCGTCATGCACTGCCATAGGTTCCGGCCATTCCTCTAAAGGAACGTCTGCAACCAAAGCTGTTATGGGCATCCTTGCCCACATCGCTCCGCCATGAACGGTATCTTCCTCTTCACCCTCTGCTTCAATACCCGTAAAAATCATCTGAAAACTCAGACATCTACACGGCATTGTAGTCACGGCTACGGCCATGGCGTGCAAAAACTCGCCATGGTAAGCCTCGTGGTTATGGGTAAATTCTTTTCTTACCCAGCACTTAAAATGCGGGATGTTGGACTGTAGGTAAGCCATATTTTATTTGCTTACCTTCCCACCTCGGCGATAGCCTTTAGACTTCATTTTGGACACTTTGCCACCCGTCTTCATGCCTTTAGACTTTACAGCACCGCCCATATTCATGCCTTTGGACTTCATGGCACCGCCCATCTTCATGCCTTTAGATTTTACAGCACCGCCCATATTCATGCCTTTAGACTTCATCGCAGGCGCTTTCTTTTTCACTGCTTTCTTTTTGGGGGCACCGTTGCCCAGATTTACTACTGACATATATACCTCACAGGTACTTGGTTACTTTTCTACGGTTCTCTAACACCGCCCCGCAGCCTCTCGCAATCTGTTGACGAACCTCGCCGCCAGTGCTCATGTTCCGGACGGTCGCTTTACTAGTGTTTTTTACAACCGTTTTGCCTTTTCCACCCGCCTTCTTCTTTTTACGCGCCGTGGCCGCTCGTTCTGACTTGCTTAAAGAACGAGCTTTTGACTCAGGTAAACAACGGTCTGGGTTTTTCTTGTCCGGCGAAGTACCGCATTTGCCTACAATATTGCCTGCGCTATCAATACGAACCCAGTTCTGTTTTACCCACTTTTTTAACTCACCCATCAGCGACCTTTCCGCTTACCGCCTTTCGATTTCTTGGCGTAGTTTGGGTCTTTACAGTATTTGCTCGCAGCAAGATTAGCGTAAGCAGACGGATACGTGTCGAAAGTACGCTTTGCCCAAGCTTTACCTTCAGGGCATATTTTGCTGCCTTTACTTTTTGTAGACGCCGCACCGCCCTTACGATAATAGGTAAGTCCTTTTGGCATGTTTGCTCTAGTCATTACCACGCCTTACAACTCCAATAACGAGCAGAAAACTTGTCTTTGGCCGTATCACAGTTGTGTCTGGCACGAAAGTTAGACCGTCTTGCGGGCTGATCTTTCTTAATAGACATCTTAGGATCACCAAATCTAACTAACTTGACTTCAGTGCCCTTTTTAGCAAGCACCGCGCTTTTTTTAGCTTTTCCCGGCGTGCGCTTGGGTTTGTTAAAACCAGCAAACGTTTCACCTCGGTACTTTATCCGACCGGAAGGAAGTCGTTGAACATCCTTGGTTGTAGCCATATCAAGTCCTTATTAGCTGAAGTTTTTCCTTAAATACAAAATTACGGTGTAGGTGTCGCCACTAGAATGCCCAACGGTCGTAAAGTTTACGTCGCCGGTTTTACCAGAGCCTGCGTTATTAGACAGACCGCCAAACTTGGTGTAGTCGTGATCACCGCTCTGGTTTTCACCCAGTTCGATACAAAACAAATCTGAGGACGCATCCCACAAGATTTGCACTTTCATACCGATGCACTGCCACCAAATTCGTTCGATGGTGACGCCCGTACAGGTGTCACCGTCCGCGCTAGGCTGCAAGGCCGAAACATCTACCTTTGTGACGGCACTTTCACCAGAGCCATCAGAAATGTTAGTCAGTTTCAAAACAGCGGTTTTCGGTCCATCCGCTAGCGTTTGTGAAGCTACTGTATCAGCCATAATTGCCTCCTATTACTGGTCAGCAAATTCAGGTGCAGTTGCGCTCGTAACATTGCCAAAGATTTGGTAGTTAGTGGTATTCAAGCCAACAATAGTGACCTCGCAACCAGCAGGAACGTTCATCTTAAAGCTGCTGTTTGAGTTTCCATCAGAAAACACTGAGCTAACTTCGTTGTCGGTATCAAGGAATGTAACGCCGCCAATGTAAAAATTACTGTTGCCGGGAGTGAGAATGATCGCGTCTGTAGCATCAGCAGCGCCACCGGCATAAACAAACTTAAACATAGACCCTGCAACAGGCGCAGGAAGCGTGTAGGTGTTGTCTTGCCCGCCGTCTGGAATAAGAAGAACTCTTCCACTGTGCGTTGCGTTGGTTAGAGTTACGTTTCCGTCAGAAAGGCTTACCGGACCATCACCCAAAGTGGCAACCTCGGTAAGTGCTCCGGTCGTGGCATTTTTGCTTACGGTTTTGAAGGTGCTTTCAGATCGCACCGCACCTGAGAAAGTAGTAGTACCCATGTTCATCTCCTGTCGTGGGTTATGTCAGCCACACCATGCGGCTGTCAGGGATGCTTTTAGCATACACAAAAAAGAAAGGGGCAACAATGTGCCCCTTCTTTTTTACAAGCTTTTACAAGCTTATGCACCGGGAGTGCCGATAACGGATCTCCAATCGGAAACACCGAACGAGTATCGCTCTCGCGCTTTAAAGCGCATGTTTCCAGTGTCAAAGTCACCTTCCATCGCAGTTTTGATGGCGGTTCTTTGAAACAGTTTGAAGCCATTAGGGGCATCGGTTTTGACAAAGAACGCATCAGTGTCTGTCAGGAAGTGGTTTACCACTGCTCCCTCTGGAAGCATACCCATAGACTTGAGTGCGTTAGTGTCATTGTCGGCAGTGCCGGGACGCAGGTTAGAGTTCAACACTCGTTCTGCGACAAATTGCAGTTCCTTTGGAATGATTAGTTTCATTCCGCGAACAGCAATCTTCAGGCCACGCTCGTCGGTAAAGCCTGCGATATCAATCAACATCTGCTCAAGAGACGTTTCGTTGAGATCAGAGGCAGTTGCCAGTACGTTCGACTGATTACCCGAAATAGACGGGTGATCGGCTGCGCACAAGGCCGAGCCGTCTCCGATAGGGTTAGACGTGCTGAACGCATTGTTCAGTACGCTTGCCGCTCGGATTTGCTTGGTTTGTGACATGGAACGTGCCAGCGCACGAGTGTAGCGTGCCGCCAACTTGTCATAGAGATTATCTTCGATAGCTTCCTCGGTGATCGAAAAAGCCAGCGCGATTGTCTCGTGCGAGTATCGTGCAGTGAAAGTTTCCTGCGCTTGGTCGAACGAGATAGCGCCGCCTTCTGATTTCACAGGGGCAGTACCGAAGCCAGAGAGCATTACTTCTTCTTCAAACGCTCGGTCCGAAGACTCCGTGTCAAAGATTTCTGCGTGCTCTTGGTCGTAACGATCATATTCTAAGCCGAACAAAGCATTTAGGCCGGGTTCAAGCTCTTTCGCCAATTGGGCGCGTGTAATAGCCATTTAGACTCTCCCGTTAAATGCCAGTTGTCGTGGCAGTGGTTTGTGAATCGAAACGCGCATTTGGAGAGTTGTAGTGTGAGTTAATTCGCACAACCAAGCCAATACCTGCGGCTGCGAAATCACTGTTGGCTTCGTCATCGACGATACCCATGATTTTCAGCGGCAGAGTAGCCGTTGTAGCGATTGATGACACTGACAACGCTGAGTTAGAGCGTCCGGTATCCGTGCTGCCCGTTCGAGCAGACGTGCCAAGGCTAGCATTCGCAAAAACACCCGTTAGAGCAGTAGCTCTGTCGGTGATTGATGCGTCAGTAGCAACTTGGAAAGTTTGCATCGGGTTGTCTGCAACGAGAGCTTTGACGGGGTGATTTGTGTCAACGCTAACGCTAGCTGAACCGGGCCAGTAGTTTAAATAAACAGGCTTCTTGCTTACTGAATCCATGTACTGAATTCCCATCAACACACCCAGCGCAGCAGTTGTACCGCCCGCCGTGTCGCCTGCTTGATCAATAACACCAGCCGAAGTAGGAACTACGATGCTGTATTGAAAAATAGCGTTAGTGTTGTTAGAGGCAATTTCGTACTCAGTAATCCCTGTTGAATTTGCGGCTGCGCCGACAAGTCCAATAGGACGAAGCCCGTAAGCGGTTTCTTGATTTGCCATGTTTTGCTCCTAAAAGCTTACTTACGAGGACCACCAAAAGTTACACGGGATTGACGTTCTGGTTTGTCAATCACCATAGTTGAGTGTGCATTCTCGCGAAGAACATCCGTTTCAATGGCTTCAGCTTGATCTGCGTTCTTTCTCTCGAAATACTCAGTTCTTTCTGCAACCGTTTCCAACGGGATTCTTGCCAGAAGCAACCCGCCAACACCAAACACGCCTTCATATTTCCCTGATTCTACAGTAGGTGCCTCAAAATCCGGGTACTCATCGCGTCGAACTAACTCGTAGCCCTCTCGCATACGAGATGAAATGTTTGTGCGGTCTTCAAAACCACGCACTTCAGCACGTATCCAACGATGTTTATACCCTTCCGGCGCAGGGGGCGCGTCTAATTTAGACGGTGGACTCCACGGTTTTCTTCTAACCTGTGTAGCCCGTGATGATTTAGCGCGGGAAGTTCTCTTGATAGCATCAATTTCATCTTTTTGATTATCCGTCATTGTCCTTCCTTCACGTATTTTGCGTACTCTTCGAGTGGCACTCCCAATCTTTTGGCAATTGTTACTTGGCTCGGGGAGAGACGAACCTTCTTGCCGCGTCCGGACGACTTGTTACGAGATACTCCCGCAACAGCTTGTCCTGAACGATTATTCTTTGGTGCATCTTCTACATCAGGGAACCTGTGTGGAAATGCATCCCTCATTCGAGAATCTAGCGCATCATAGTAATCATTGCTAGAGGGGTCAAACCCTTCATCTTGAACGAGTTTTTTGTGTAAACCGAAAGCCGCAAAGGTCATTGCGTCATCAGTTCCAAACCAATCATTCTTTTCTGCCCATTCTTCTGCTTTAGCGTCCGGGGCGGGTACTGACGGAGCAGGCTGGTATTGAGGCTGAACAAAATTCTGTTGTTCTTGTGCTTGAGCCTCTGCTTCTGCTTGCGCTTGTCTCTGAGCTTTAGCTTGAGCGTGCTTATCTGCGGCTAGCGTAAGCTGCGCTATGCGTTCTTGCGCTGCCATCTGCCGCTCTACGTCGCCAGTTTCAATGGCAGTTTTTAGCTCTTCTTTGGCTCGGGTTTGCTCAGAAACTACCCTATTTCCGTACTCGGTTATGTAGTTTTGATCTAGAGATTGGAGTCTTTGTTTAACAGAGTTGTTCTCTGTTTGAACTGTTTGAGCGTAACGTAACGCTTCTTCTCGTTCTCTTTCAGCCTCTTTAGCCCGCTTTGTAAGCTGGTTTATGCGTTTTTGAACGCTTTGGCTGTATTTTTCGTGCTCATCTTCACTAGTTTCTTCTACCTCTACCTCTGGTTCCGCACTTGCTTCAGTGCTGGGGGTAGGTTCAATCTCTACTTCTTGAGCTTCTTCCGTAAATTCTAGCTCTACTTGACCGTCATCGGCCTCGTGAGCAGGTTTTGCTTCACTCATTTGCATGTCCCTTAGTTATGGTGAATATCAGTAGGGTCAAGGATTGTGGCTAGGATCTCATCATCGTTCAAAATCCTAACCTCGCTGCCAAATCTAGCAGCGTCTTCTCCGTTTAAACGGAACCTAGATCCAGCGTAACGCGCAAAGATCACCCATTGTCGCTCTTCGCACCAACCGCCTTGTGGGTATTTTTCGCTGTCTTTGTATGCATCAGGACCTAGACGAAGCACGTATCCAACGTTTGTTTGAATAGCGTCTTCTTCCAAAGTCTTGGTGTTTAGTAAGATACCCCCCTTACTTTTTCGAGAAGCACGGAAGGGCATAATCAATATGCGCCAACCCGTGGGCTGGGGTAGTCGTTCAATTGCAGATTTTTCAATCAGAGAAGGGTCTAGCACGCGTTCCTCTTCCGGAACGTATACCTTAGATAAATCCAAGGTTTCTTTAACTTCAGACATCCATCATTTCCTGTTTGTCTAGCATTTCAGAAAGCTCTACGAGAACGTAATCGCATGCGCGAATTTCCCCCATACACTCCCTGTAATGTTCCATATCTTTAATCCCGCCTTCCGACATTAGCTCGGTAATTTGGGCCTTGCGATCCAGCAGCGTCTTTCGGACATACTGCACAATATCGATACCGTCCAATCTAAGTGTCCTTAATTATCCGACGATATCTCATATTCTCGCGTCTTTGGCACAGGAAATCAACGACCGTTATAGGTCACCTTGTGTATTTTGTTGCTTGAGCAACTCTCTTTGCATGCCCGCATCAATACGAGCCGCCGTCTGGTTTTCTTGGCTTTGTAGCCGTTGTTGGAACTGAGCCTCACGCTGCGCAAGCTTTTGGCGCTCTAGCTCAAGCTCTTGTTGCTCCATAGCCATGTCGTTTTGTTCTTGCTGCGACTTCAACTGAAGTTCTTGTTGTTTCAACTGAACAAGAGGATCTGGTCCTTGTTGCGGCTGTCCTGCTTGCTGTACTTGCTGACCAAGCTGCACTACTTGCTGCATGATCGTCGCAACGTTTTGAGCGACCAAAGATTGATACTGCTCATTATTAGCAGGGTCAACTAGCGCAACGTTCGGGTTTTGCTGCATAAACGCCTGCTCCGCCTGCTCCTCTGCCATTAACTGAACGTGATTCAAAATGTGCTTCTGTATGGCAGCAACTACTTGAGGCAGTGAGGACGCAATACCACCTGTAACAAAGATTAAGTGGGCTTGGATATGCGCCATGTGGTTCTGGCCCCGGAATGCCTGTAACGCCACGTTATTCAGCGCGTCCATGTTTTCCTGTGCGGGGTCCTTCGGAGAAATCTCGTTTGGCGTATCCGCCCGCAAGATCATGTCAGAGTTCTTAACGCCCAACGCGTCGTACACTCGGCGATACACTTCGGGAATGTTATGTATCTCAGGAGCCTGCATAGCCATCTGTAACTCAGTCTGAGCCAAAGCAATTCGCTGACTTTGAGAAAAAATGTTCGGATCAGATACGGGAAGAACGTCTACCCTATCGTCAAAGTCCTTGGCCTTAACCGTAGACTCTGCGCCCGGCACCTCATACGGATAGACCGGAGGTAAACTTTCTTTCATTACACGAGCCAAGATCTTGAACTCAATCTTCATGGCGTAATGTAGCCGCTTATGGACAGCACTCATTACACGAGTGCCCTGCTCAATCATAGCTATCGTAGTGCCGACAGCCGCGTTTGGATTGGCGTCACCCACTTTCATGTCAGTGATGGTGGCGAAACGCTGCGCAGCGTCCACTACAAAGCCCAGTAGCTGGAAAAGCGTGCCATCTGGGCCTTTGAACGGCAGCGGCATCAAACTGTCTCTAATCTGCCCTCCGGGCGCGTCAACGTCTCTAAATTCACCCGGTTGTAGCGGCGAATCATCGTCCCTGATCCGCAGGCCGCGAGCCTTGAATCCAGCAGGGAGGTTAGAAAGCGTACCCGCATCAATCAATTGACGCAGTGCGGCAGTCGCGGTTCGCGATAAACCGCCGATTGTGTGAATCAAACCAAGGCCGTAAAACCCAAATCCGGGCAAAAACTTGTAATGAACAAAGTATTGGATCTTTGTAGTTAAGGGATCTTCTTCCTCATAATTACGCCGAATAGCCAATATTTTGCTGTTTTCTTCGCTAATAGTGACGATATACGGCACTTTTATGCCTGTTTCTTCACCATCTTCATCTTTGTTTTCATAGCCGGGGAGATCTAAATCCGCATGAAACTCCAACAGAGTGCAGTCGTAATCGATGCTTGAAGCACTTACACCGTCAATATGATCGATTTCATCCGAAATACTGCTGCTGGATGCCTGCGACGGTAAAACAGGAACATCGCGGTAAAAACCAGAGATCTGCTGCTTACGAAGATCATTCAAGGACGTGCGAACAACGTGTGTAATACACGGGCAGGTAGCCAGATCAGATGTTTCATAAGGCACAACCAAGTGCTCTGCCGGTACGAATTTACTGACAGGGCGTCCTAACGTGTCATCAAAGTAAACTTTCTTAAAAGTACTGCCCGCTAAAGGTAGGTTGAACAGCATTTGATCGAATTCAGGGGTGTATTCCTCCATCACGTTGGTGATGTAGTAATTCATAAAGTTTTTTACGCGAGTAGCCTGCTCAGACTTGGCGTGCGTTGTCGATCCAAGAACCGTGGTCCGTATAGGGCCTCCCGCAGGCAATAGCTCATTGAAAGCTTGTGCCTGAAATTGCACAGCAGCTTCGGCAAGTAGGGGATGTGTAACGCCTGTAGCGCCCCTAAAAGGCTCTGTACGCTCTTCGTAGTTGAACCCTAGTAGTTCTAGGCCGTTAGAATAAGCCTCCTCCCAATCGTGCCTAGACGCTCTGTTAGCGTCGTATTGCTCCATCAGGTCGTTGGCTACCTCCGCCATCTCGGATTCCGACATAAATTCCGCTAGATTGTCGAAAAAATCGTCTTCACGGTCTTTGTTTCGCAGTGGATCAAAGTCAAAGGTGACACCGCCATCCTCGTCTTGTGTTACTTCTACACCTTCAACGCTCATCACACCGTTGGTATCAAGGCCGTTAGGAAGCGCCTCAACTTCTACGGAAAGAAGTTCTTCTTCAGAAAGGTCCATGCCCTCTCTGTCCATCAACGAAACGGGAGGTCTATCGCCATTTGCCATAATTCTTTCCTACATTGAGCCGGGGTTTACGCTGATATCCGAAAACTGGTTCAACGCGCCAAGCGGCGGCAACCCTAGTTTTCTTCTATCTTCGTTTATTAGCCGTAACTGTTCTACGGTGTATCCCATAGAGTTAGCAACAGCTTCTTCGCCTTGTCGGCTTAGGTATACGTTTATAAAGTCGTTTTCCGCAGCTTCTTTCGCAGCGTAATAGTCCTCAACAGGGCCGTATTTCTGTTCCCAAACAAGTTTTTTGGCGTTATATGCAGTGATTGCGCCAATGCCTCCACCACTTCTCACCGGAGGCGGCTCGGGGTAAAAGTTTGTTCCGGACGATGTCCCCGTCAATGCAGACGCGCTGGGGGTATCATCCATAACCGCCTCTGTATCCGGGGCCTGATACTCCTCAACAGGGCCGTATTTTCTTTCCCAGTTGGCTAGCTCTTCTGCATAAACAGACCTGCCAAAGCTTCCGGTTGAATACTGATCCGACCTTGGTGGCGGAGGAGGTTGGTCAGTCGCAGTTTCTGGCCGACCATAGCGAACGCTCAAGAAAGGCATTGACCCAGCCGCCACTTGCGGCTTGTAAATGGGCATCTGGTACTCACCCTCTACCGCATCAGCAAACGGGTCGCCTGTACGTGCAATGTTCATGTTACGACTTGTGGCATAACCTTCCGTTTGAGGCGTTATTTCATCTGAAATATCAAAATCAACGACGGCATCAGACAACATCCCCGGCTCAGGACGATCAGGGGTGTCTGCTATAGGCGGAGGCGTAAACATCGGCTCCGTGGGCACCGTTACCTCAGTTGGTTGCGGCGGCTGATATACGGGCGGAGGTAAATCCGGGGCAGGTGGCAGCATCGGCGGTATGGACACCGGGGGGCTTGGAGGTTGCACTACATCCACCACTGGTGGAGGGGGAGGTGGAGGCAAAGGGTCGGGTTGCGGTATCTTGGTTCTGCCCCCTATGATAATCCCATCATCATCTTTGATCACTTCCGTATCGTATTCGCCCGGCGCGGGTCCTCCTGCAACAATCCCAGTAGAAGGCGTGAACGGAGCCGTTTGTTGTTGCGCGGGCGGCGGTGCGCTAACTATAGGAGCCGCAGAAGGTTCCACTGGAATTGATTGCGAAGCTGCTATAGCAGCACGAATGGCTTCCGGATCTATGCCAAAGCCCGGATTCATCATCGCAGGACCCATGCCGGGCGTTTCCGAAGATCGAACATAGTCGCCACGATCATATTGCATGTAATCTGGCCGACCGCCTTGGTTCATCTGAACAGGCATTGTTCCACGTGGAACATTTCCGGCACCGGCCAAGGGTCCCGAAGTGTTGTACTTGTTCAAAAGGTTGGTGAGGCCACTAGTTACCGGAGTACGTCGTTGCATAACGCTGCCTCCCATAGCAAATCCGGGCGTGTCCGGTGGGATTTGTTTTTCTAGATCTTTCGCTCTTTCGAGCGTTTCCCTAAATTCTTTCTCTTTCATTTTACGCGTGCGAGGCTTCATCGACTCAGTAACAAGCTCTTTGTTTAACTTTGAAGCTTTACTACGAGCCGCGTTCAATCTAGCAATCAACGTCGCCACCGGAATGATTGGATTAACCATAGTATGCGCCCGCCCTTATATTCATAGATCCCTCGTCATCTTCCCAATCATCACTGGGCAACTGAACAAAGTTACCCTGCCGATAGCGCATCAGCGCCTGTGTGGTGCTGTCCACCAAATCATCGTGAGTCCCGTTAGGAAAAGCAGCGCATTCTTCCACCACTTCTTGCGCCCATGACTCGTCCGGTGCCCAAATCATACCAGCTTCAAACAACGGAGATATACTGTGTACCCTAGATAGCTTGTCATTTCCACGGCTGGGCGTAAAATTTACCACCGGAATGCCCAGTTGACGCAATTCCTGCGTCAGAGGGGTCCCTGACGCCTTCGCTTCCACAATAACCGTCTCTGGTTCCCAGTATTTGTACTGATCTAACGCAACTTCCTTCAATTCTGGGAAATCCCACCGCCCTTTTTTCGCATCAAGCAGTATTAAATGAGCCGGACCACCAATTTCTTCGGGGTAAAACACGCCCCACGTCGTAATCGCACTGTAGTCAGCCGTTTCTCGCTTACTAAACGCCGTATCGTAGCTCTGAATCACGTAATGAAGGTTCGGAATGTGGTCTTTTTCCCAAACATTCCACCATTCACGCTTCAAAATAGCCAAAGTCTCAGAAGTAGGGTTCTGCTGGTACTGCGCATTCCACTGGTACGACGGAATCGACGCCTTAACCGACTCTAACTCCTCTTTTTTCCAAAATTCCGGCCAACATGGCTCACCAGACTCAAAAATTGCAGGTAATTCAAGGACTTCCCACTGATCTGCAAACGGATCTTTGGTCATTTGACGCACCAAATTGCCCGTCATGTCCTTTTCTGACCACCGAGTCTGGACCAAAACAATAGCCCCACCCGGCTGGAGACGTTGTCGGGGACCCGCCGTGTACCATTCCCACGCATTCTCAAAACCACTCGCGGACATCGCCGTCTGCTCCGAGTGAGGATCGTCAATAATGATCAAATCACCACCACGTCCCGCCAAGTTCGACCCCACGCCCACCGCGTAGTACATACCACCCGACTTTGTGTCCCACCGGCCAGACGCCTTACTGTCCGCAGACAGCTTCGTATCGTCAAAAATCTCTTTATATTCATCGGTTTCTAGAAGGTTCTTCACCTTACGACCGAAGTTTACCGCCAGTTCGGTGGTGTGCGTGGCCTGAATGATCTTCATCGACGGGTTTCGACCAATCATCCACGCCGGAAACAAATAAGAAGCAAACTCACTTTTCGTATGACGCGGCGGCATGTTGATGATCAATCGCTTCAACTTCCCAGAGGCGATCTGTTCCATCTTCTCCGCGATCAAATGGTGGTGACGACCCGCAATGAACTCCGGCCACATAGATCTGACAAATGGTAAAAATTCATTCTTACAAGTTTCTACCTTCTCCAATTGCTTCAAACGAAGCTCTAAGCGAAGTTTCTGAATGTCCGCGTCGGTTTGAGTGTCAAGATTCACGGGGGACCCTATGCGTTTCAATGGTGGTGAGCAGTTCTGCCCAGTTGATTGGCTTGGTAAACGAGCCGTGGGCCACGGTCCGCAGGCCGTCTTCAAAGACTTCTATCGCTTGATCCGACCGGTACAAGTACACGGTGTCATCCTTTTTGACCGCGATCCACGAGTTAGCGCCCCTGTGCCGCGTGGCAAAAGACACCTGATGCGGACTAAGCAGCACTTTGTTACCTTTCGCGACCTTTAGCTCCAACAAATGAAAGTTTTTCTTACGGTCGAGTAACAATAGATCCGGTACGCCCGGCGTGCTGCTGTTCTCAATCCGCGTGCAAACTACATCAGTGTTGGATAGCCCCGTCTTGACTTGCTTCCAAAAGCTCGACTCTGTCTGGTTCGACATCTATCACCTTCTCGCCAAGCTGGCGTTTTAGCTCATCCAAAGCTTTTTTGACCTCGGCCTTGCTCATTTGATCAATAGATCCATGGCGAACCTCAGACTTACTGACGTAAATATCGCCCTGAGCTAGGCCACGAGCCTTTTCTGCTTGGACCGCAGCAGAATATGCGCCCGCAGCTATAGCTTCATCGCGGATGTGTTGCAGGTCGCGTATGTGCCTTGCGTAGCTGACCTCGTACTTTTCAGCAAGTTCGGCCCTTCGCTCTTTAAGTGCTTTTACGATGTGGGGTGATTTTCTAGGGTTGAGCATCTCGTAGGCACGCGTATGCGCCCCGCTGACACTAAACCCGGCTTCGACGGCCAAATTTCGTAACGTGTCTTGTCCCTCGCGTGTGGCGACCAGTTCGACAAACTTGAGTTGCTTTCCGGTCAACCGAGTATTTTCAGAGAGCTTTGGCCTGCCCCGTGTTTCGACTTTTTTCTCCACCTCTGCCATGCGCGTAATCCCATAAATGCGGCTTATTTTTGCGAAATATAGCACTTTTTTTATTCAGTTAAAGCCATTTGTTTCAGAGCCGTATTGTTTGCGTGAAACCTGCACCTTTACGCGCTTTGTTTTTTTTATCTAACGACCGCGTTGGAATCTGGGCGGGGGTCCCTGCGGGCATCGCGGTTAACCTTTATTGTCGGGGGGACCCTAAACCGGCGGACGCGGATCGCGGATCGGGGAGCGCGGGTCGCGGGTGATGGGTGGAAGTTAAACGGAAACTTCCACGGGTCGCGGATCGCGGCGCGGGGATCGGCGGCGGCGGGGATCGGCGGCGGCGTCGTCGGGTGGAAGTTAAACGGAAACTTCCAAACCGGCGGCGGGAAACGTCCACGGGAAAACAAAACGACGAAACTTTAGCGCGGTTCGGTCCGGATCGGTCCGGATCGGGTAGGGCGCGGCGGGTGGAAGTTAAACGGAAACTTCCAAACCGGCGGCGGGAAACGTCCAACGGCGACCAAACCGACGAAACTTTAGCGCGGTTCGCGGATCGGGGATCGCGGATCGGGGCCGATCAGCACCGGATCGAGGGTCGCGGCGCGGGGATCGGGGAGCGCGGTACGTTTCAACCGGCGGACGGGAGGCGGGGCGCGGCATGTTTCACTTTTTAAAAGACACAAAAAACCCCGCGCTCGGCGGGGTTGATTGGATCGGGTCAAACGATCAGACGTGGAAGGTAAACGATCCACCTTCGATCAATTCGCGGACTATTTCGCGGGTCCGTTCGTCGCCGGAGTCGGCAGTTTGCTCGGCGACCGCGTCGGAAAAGTTATAGTGATCGGTCGGGTCGTAATCCTCCAACGCGTCTTGCGCGGCAGACTCGGCTTCGGCCCGTATGCGATCCTCTAACAATCCAAACAACGCGCTGGCGAGTTGGTCTTCGCGGCTTGCGACGTGAGCCATGGCTGCGGCCATTTGATCCACCTTCTGCGTGAGCTTCCGAATCTCGGCAGCGGCGGCTTTCATATCCGCGCCGGTCGCGTCCATTCCGGCTTCTATCTGATCGGCTGCAAGCCGGTCGAGATACTCCGCCATGGTTTCGCGCGTGGCCGGTTGATTTTGGTTTTCTATGTTCATCGTTCATTGCTCCAATGTTGCGCCCTCGGTTCGGGGCGTGGCCGGATTATACGACTAATCGCAGACATAAAAAAACCCCGCGCTCGGCGGGGTTGATCGGGGCGAAGGATCGGCGGGTTAAGTGTGCGCGTAGCCGTCGCGCTCAATACCAATGACCATATCGGGGACGTTCGCCATGGCGCAGCCGTCGAAGTGCAGCGCGTAGCAATCCCGCGCCACCCAATCCACGAAACCGACGCCTCTATATAACGGGTGCTCGGTGTCGCGAACATGGCGGCAGAATATGCGCACCAGTGCGGCCTGTTGATCAGTCGTGAACTGGGACAGATGGTCGATGAATTGCGGCTTTTTCATTAGATGGTCCCCACAGTAAAAACATCGTCGCCATTTTTGAGCGTACCCGCGCCGGTTATCGGCACGTTCCACCCGAGCGAATCGATCAGGCTTTGCGCCAGATCGCGAGACTGCGGGAACATATCCCGATCATATTGGAACGGCTGAACCATGGCCGCGCCATGGGTCCAAGCTTTTAATCGTGCGCCTTTCGTGTTGGTCGCGCCAAGGTAGCGAACCTGTATTGCTTGCATATCACATTCTCCAAATGTTGCGCCGGTATGGCGTGGCCGGATTATAAGACTAATCGCATGCATAAAAAAACCCCGCGCTGGGCGGGGTTATTGGAGCGGGTGAGGGGACCGATCAGGCTGCGAGCGCGATGGTCTCCCACTGATTACGTGGCAGATCTAGCACGGCGCGGCCATTGGCGTACCAGTCATCAACTGAGTCCGCGTCCGCAGTATGCGCCACGGCAGTGACCGCGTTCACAATTGTTGCCCGGCTTATTGGCTTGTTGGTGTAACCCGGCTGCTGGATCGTTTGCATTAGACCGGCCAAGATGTCCCCGCTGGATTTTTTCGGGAGGCTTAACACTTTGACGACGCTATCGACCACGGCGGCGGGATTGGCTAAACCATTCTCGACAATATCCCCGTGCGCGATCCGGAACATTTCGACGGCTTCGTCAAAACTGTCGCGGCTAGTGTAACCGGCTACCACGTCGCGCAATTTCAGTTGCAGCGCGTGATTGTCCGCGTCCTTGGCTTCGCTAGTCAGTAAGGACCAATCCTCGGTACCGCGTGCGCTAGTGACGTGGGTGTGGCGGCTTTTCTTTTCGCTACTGCACCCGTTCAGGCACCAAAGCGTCCAAACCATTTGCATGACCTCGACGCTGCCCATTCCGACCTCGGAGTTGCGCAGCATGATCCCGTTCGCCATGGCGTCACCTATCGCTGGCTCGGCCACCTGATTCTCGGATTTGAGGCGCATATAAAGACGGGAGTCGGTGACAGTCCCGTTAACGATTTTCCAATTCGCTTCGCTTTCCATCAATTGCGGCAGCGCGGCTTGCACCAAATCGACATTGTCGAACGTCTTAAACTTATCGCTGACAATGGCGCGGACTAGCGGCTGATCGCCGTCAAACGTGCGCAGCATTTTGCTTTTCGGTTCGTTTACCAGAATCTTGTTGATCAGGTTGTCGAATTCTGGCGCGTAATTTTCATTATCGCGTAAGCGGCGAGCGGTCCGAACATCGATATCGCAATTGCTTGCCAGTTGCTGAAATGCAATTTCGTTGGTCGTGAATTGCTGGGTCGGCATGCCGCCATTCGCTTCGAGAACGATATTGGTGTTGCCGTCGCGGGTTTGTACCTGTAACTGATCGGTCGGGGCAATGTAGTCGGCTTTTCGGCTAGCTTGCTCGCTGATCTGTCGCAAGATGTTTTCCAGCGTTCCGTTCGCATTTTCTAAAGTAGTATTTAGCATAATCACATTTTCCAATTGTGGGGCGTGCGGCTCGCCCAAATATTTACCGCATGCGAATAGTCTCATATATGCACGCAAGTGCAATGGTTTTTTTAAAAGTTTACGCGGCAGCGCGTAGGATGATGTTCCCGTCCACAACGAAACCAGAATCGTCGTGTAGTGCTGGGCCTTTAGCAGTCAACCCGACGACGACCGGACCGGCCATCACGTTATCCAAATCGGACAGATCACCATCAATAACCGGTCGGCCAAGGTATTCGCTCGGCATCGAATTTTTAAAAACTACTGCGACGGGGACGCCAGTGGGCAGCGCGGCGGCTACTTGTTTCTGGTACTGCGGTCGGTCGCTGTAGGAAAACATTAAGCGATAGTTGTCTAGAGTGTTGCCCAATCGCTTCGCTTGTTTGGTGTAATCATAGAAAAATAGATCGGGGAATTGCTGCGGGACGCCATGCTTTTCCCATGGTATGTCACTGAGCACATTCAGCCGAACAACACCTTGCACGTTTTGCTTATCGCAAAGCTTTTTAAAGTTTGCCAATTCACGGGTGAGTTGGGCGAGGAATCCAGATTGATCGGCGTGCCAGTAATCCGTCTTTGCTTGGCGGGCAATGTTGACACTGTCATACACTGCCGCCAATCCGGCTTCCTTCAGGCAGGCTTCCATACAATTCGCTGCTTTACTACCGGCGCAAATAATATGGTCCGGCATCATGCTCAGGCTCGCCATGCGGACCGGTTTCGTAAAATGGCTATTCGGCTTTTTCTGGGTTTTCTTTACTTTCGTGTTCGTGGCACGGGTATCTAAAAGTTTCATCGTTCGCATCCTTTTTTATAGGTGTATGCGAACTATCTCGTATCCGGCCATAAATATCAACAGCGGGTTTATCGTTTTGTTTGGTCAGTTTTTGCACGACGCTATCGGTCGGCTGCGGGCCTTTCTCAAACCAAGATAAAATTTTAAAAAGTAGCCAAGTCACAACAGTTTCCTATGGGATTTCTCGCAGGCTAACAATAGGCCGACGCGCACTGTCAATCCTTAATTCACGTTCCTATATAGTCTTTTTTAAGAAATAAAAAACAAAACAAAAAAAAGTTCCCGAAAAGTCCTATGTAGTTACGGCTTTTTTGCTTCAGCCCGTAACGCCCTGAATTACGCCGGTACGCCAACGGTACGCCTGAAAGCCCCGTCCTATAAGGGCTGTACCGCCGTACCGCCTGTACCGCCATTTTTCATTTTATTTTTTACTAAAAATATTTTTCCTGAAAAGTACTATATAGAAAGCGATTTTTTGGCCCAAGCGCCGCGAACCGCGTTACGCGACCGATCACTCGAACATATTTTTTTGCAGATTGACGACTTTGTTGTCGCGAATCCCATACCGTCGAATGGTGTTATGGACGGTATTGGCGTTCAGTCCGAGTTTTCTGGCGATGTCTGTCCCTCGCATTTTGTTTTGGTGCAGGGACAGGATTTGCAGTCTCACTGCATCGGTGAGGGGTGCTGACGGTTTTTTCGGTGGATCGCCGAGTATTGGGTTTGATCTGCCTCGCGGCAGTTGTTTGGCTTTGTCTTGTGCGCGGATCGCGGCTAGGAATTTGTCTGTCATTCGTCGCCCTCAATCACTTGGATGCACCGTTTGCATCGATCAGGGCTATCACTTAGCAGGAATTTTGCTATGGGGATCACTCTGTCACTGCCATTGCCGCAGAGCGCGGCCACCCGCCCGAGCATCTGGGCGTGTAGCCGTTCGACACTGGTCTTGCCGCTTGGCTTTTTAAAACTGAATCCGGTCATTCACTTTCTCCGTTAATAAAAAAGGGGCCGAAGCCCCTGTTGGTTTAGACCCACTCCCCGTCGGCCCAGATACGCAGGCTTGTGTAGTGGCCCCCTGCTGCGTTAGTTCCTTCCTCAAGCGCGTCGAAGATGCCTGCCTTGCTGATCTCGAAGTCGAGGCGTTCGATATCTAGGTCTTCGTATCCTTCTTCGATTAGCTCTTGCTTCGCCTGTTCAAGATACTTGGCGGTGGCGTATTGGTATCCCTCGCCAGTATCGATTCGATATAATTTCATTAACTATCTCCAAGTTGTGGGGGCCGAGGCCCCTGTTTTTAAATTTTTACTTCTGCGTGAAGCTTCTTCGCTATCGGCCTGCTTCCCATGTCATAAGACTCTGGGAGCCTGCCGTCTTCGACTGTGGCGTAGTCGCGGTCGAGTAGACCGTCATCTTCATCGCCCCAGTAGGATCGAACAAGTTCGATGAACTCGCCCTCTGCGTAGTTGCAGTCGCGGTGAGCTTCTGCGTAGGTTTCGTACTCGTAAAAATCGCCGGAGCGATCATCGGGACCATCGCATTCCACCCACACCCACCACGTGTAGACGATAGATTCGCCTTTTTTCATATCACTTTTTCCAAGTTGTTAAAGATCTGGGTTGTTCCACGTGGAACATTGCCCCCGACAAGGTATTTCCCTAGTCGGTATGCATATTATCCCATACCCAACTTTTAAAAGATACTCCCAGTTTTTAGACATAACTTAGACAAGCGGCTATTCTTCGCAGATTTTGCAGACCTCGAAGAAGTAAGGGCCGTCTTCGTCCTCGCCGGACACTGCTTCGAGTTCGATGTCGGGGTGTTTTGGGCAGAAGGTTGCGTCCGGCAAGTTCCACGGTGCGCGGGGATCGCTCCGCTCGGCGTCTTCGCGGTCGATCATACCGGCCCCTCTGCCGGTGCTTTATTACCTGCTTTTATTTTCCCCGCGATCCGCTTATCTCGTTTTTCATTGAGTACTTCGTTTGGTTGCAGTATCGGACCTTTTTCCATTTGCTCAGTCAGTACTTCCTCGACCGCATCTTGAACGTCTTTGAGCAATGCCGCCTTGAGGTGTTTCGATGCATCGAAGACCACTTTCTTCCGCGCCTCGTTTGCCATTTTAAACTCTGCCTCGGAAAAACCTTTGATCGGTCGCGCGTCACCGGCTTCATCAATTTCAAAAATCTTGGTTTCTATTAAAGCGGCTTTGATCACTTCCTCGGTGATCTTTACGGCGATCTCTCGTTTCAAGGTTTTGTTTATGCGGTGGATTTCTTCCTCCACGCGAGTGCGTATGTACTTTTCGGTCTGTTTCATCTTTTTTTCCAAATTAGTGTTGCATCGGTAAGATAACTCGCATATCCTCGCATTTCAACTTTTATTGGAGAAAGTGATATGACGACAGTAATGGAATACCTCAGAAGCTATCTGGCCGACTTGGAGGGCGCATACGGCGTCAATGACAAGCGTCTGGAAAACCTTAACGCGCACACAAGTAAAACGCCTTTCTTTAACACTCACGAAGAAGCAGAAAGCTACCTCGAAGAACTGCGGTCAGTTGTGGAGGCGTTAAAAGATGCATAAAGACGCCAAGAAAATCGCACGTCGTATTGACTTAGCGTTCGCCGCGCTCCGCGATAAGGGGTTCTTTGCCAAGGCCAACCATACCTGCTGTCAATCCTGCGGGCTGGCTGATATCCCCGAAGACAAAGAAATGGCTTACGTTTTCTATCACATGCAAGACGCGGAGCGTTTAAAAGATGACGGCGTTTGCTATCTGGCGTGGGGCGGCAAGGTCGGAGAAAAATTTGGTCATACCATTTGCGACACGCTTCGTTCAGCGGGCTTGGAAGTCGATTGGAACGGTAGCGAGCACACCCGAATCGCAGTTACCGGTTTTGCGTCTAGCGCCAAGAAATGGGACGTGACCATCGTTCAGACCAGTGTCGTGACGGGCATATCTGCCAAGACAGAGCAGGAAGCGGTCCGCAAAGCGCGAGACGACGCCAGTTGGTCAGACCACGTGATCGATGTGCAAACCATAGCGTCTGCGACATGAGAGCGCAGATAACTTTGAATTTTGACGAAGACGAGGCGGAGCAGGTGGTAACGCTGGTTCTTGGTCTTGATGAACGGCTGTCTTTTATGGAGCAGCAACTTGAAACTTTGTTGGAGAAAGTGAATGAACTTGAGCATGGACAAAAGTCCGGAAAACGCCGAAGAAGCCCTGTATCAGGGGCTGGTGATGCAGCTACTTCCAAGAGCGTGGAGTGAATCTGAGCGAAGTGAGCTTGAAGATATCGTTCGCAAGCTTGAAGGTAGCTTGCCAGAAAGTGTAGTTAACGCATTGAAATTTAAAGCAATGTGCAAATTCATGGGTGTAGGAGAAAGCAATGTCGGTTAATTTTTTAAAACTGCACGAGATGCAGACAGCAATGAACGCTCTGGCCGTCGAAGAAGCCGAGAAATCTGGCAAGAAGATCACGTTTGGTATCCGCGCGGTCGCTGATGCGGTAGGCGTGGACTACGCCACAATGAAGGGCTTCGTGTTCGGGACAATCAAAAAGCCGTCAGAGCGTACCGTGGACCGCGTTCGGTTGTTTTTGCGCGACGGTGAGAGCAAGACGCCTCCTCCGGAAGAGCCACGAGCCGTGAAGGTAACGTCGGCTCCGAAGAGCACGGCTTTAAACAACGACGATATTGCCGTCTTGTTGGATCTTTTGTACACGTCTTCCATGGAGATTAGAAATGATTACTTGCGTATGGAAGATGAAAATGACGAAGTAATGAACTGGGCCGATGCAACTTATCGGACGCTGTATGCGCAAGAGGGTCGGTTGAAGCGGCTAAGTAAAAAGCTTGAGTCGCAAGCGTCATGCAAGTTCGATTTTGATG
>Ga0208157_1000099_pt1 | contig 57416 bp, 51 predicted proteins | sample 5_EtaG_FD_184077 | JGI IMG/M metagenome (GOLD analysis project Ga0208157, IMG submission 184077) | Marine viral communities from the Subarctic Pacific Ocean - 5_ETSP_OMZ_AT15132 metaG (SPAdes) (version 2) | ecosystem: Environmental > Aquatic > Marine > Oceanic | place: Pacific Ocean | collected...
GCCTCACCTTAACAAATGGTATCTTAGATTCTGATGCTAAGAAGAAGTTTATTACGGTGTGGAAACTAAATGTAACTAATAAACGTATGGATTTGCAAACGTTTGATACAGATTCTATTACCCGAGCTCATTATAATTACCTTACGGCTAATCCTGACGGATCTAATGCTGAGAAAACCCTTTCGTTTGCTCTATTTGGTACTGCTTTAGTAGCATTAAATAAACAAGTCTCGGCTGGGTATAGAGAAGGGGCGACTAAAACTGTCTTAAATTCTTACAATGAGGGTACTGAGTACAATTCGGGCTCTCATTCCTTTGTGCTGCGTTCCAATAAGGTAGATGGACTCTTCGATCACTTTACTCTCGAGGAGGGCGCTACGGGGGGTACACGGTCTGCCAGAACCTTCAGAGGATTCCCAATAGATAACAAAAATAAGAATGGTTTAAAGCCTGAGACATTTGTTTTGTCTGTTTATAGTAACTCTGACAGGACTACTCTTGTGGGTTCGTTTAAATTAGTTAACTTTAAAGACCCAAATCTGGCGTTTAAATTAAAAAGAGAAGACTTACAGTTATTGAGCGGTAGATTTCCTCTTGATGAGGGATATTACTACTGGTCTGTAACTCCCAGAGCAGAAGATGTTCGGGGTAGACCTATTCAGTATAGAGTATCTGCATTGCCTACTACAAAAAACCTTGTGCCTATCTCAGAAACTACGCTGTTATCTGCTTTAGACACAAATCCTACTACTAAATTATTTGATGGGGATCAAGCATCTCCTAAAATGCATTTAATTAATAACGGTACAACTGATACAAATGTAGGTAATGTTAAAGATCCCAGTACTGCTTCTACAGGCGATACTTATTTTGCAGATAAGTTCTTTATTAGCCGTGGATCTGTACAGTATGGAGTAGAATTAAATGAATACGATACTAATATCCAGCCGGGATCTATTGGATTAGCGCCTAAAGCTGCTGCTGCTGATCAAGCGGTGGCTTTATCTGATTTAAAAGTTACGCAAAAACTTAGACCTTTAACTGCATTTACTATCAATAATGGGGCTGGCGCAGGTATTACAGTAGATGCTGGTGGTGAAGTAAGTAATCCGGGTAATAACTTAGTATCTACTCCTGATGAAACTAAAACTATTAAAGATCTTAAGGATCTTATTGAAAACTCTGGTGCTGATGCTACTCTTAAGATTGATTCTGATACAAATAGAATTAGTATTGTAGATGATAGCCAAGAAAATCTTACGTTGTTGGCTACTGGAGAAAACTTTAATACGGGTCAGCAGGGTAATCAAAACTTTGTAGAAGTATTAGGATTAGGTAATACTAACTCTAAGGCTCTACGGACTATTAATAGAAATACGTTAATCTTTGAAGAACTTTTTGATGCGGATGGAAACAACTTAATTACTTTAGAAAACAGAAACGATATTAAAATCTTTTCTCGCGCTATTAATACCACTACAAATAAGTTTTCCGATCTTAATTCTTTTACCGTTAGTTTAACTACGTTAGATTCTAAAGCAGATTTACTTCAACTTGCTGAAAAAATTAGAGAATCTACTAGATTAGACGATGCTGTAGATCCTACTTATGTTTTATGCTATGCTGATAACAACCTAGAAATTGTAGGAACTGGAACTGATAACAAATCTGACGAAAGTGTTGGCTTACAAGTGTTAACCTTTACTGATTCTACTGGTAAAAAGCCAGATGAAACAGGTTTTGATGCTGCCAAACGTACAGTCGCTTTGGTTATGGATGTGGCAAATGTAATTAATACTAAATTACTTGTTAATATGGAAGAACCGGCTGCAGAATTTGCCAAACTGTTGGGCATTCGGAATATGTCAGAAGATCACACTCTTGTTGTAGAAGATAAAAACTTTAATATCTCTCAGCAAACAGATCTTGGTCAATCTATTGTCTCGTTCCAAAATGTACCAATTCCTACAAGCAATAATGATACAATTAAAGTAAATAATGCAGAAGAAACTTTGTTTTCCCTGTATGAAAATGGTCCTCTTACGTCTGCAGCTAAGTTTTCTAGCCGTGGTAGGGGTAAGGTATACGAAGCTAGAGAAAGATTCTTTGATTTTACCCCGGGTTTCTACCGTGCTGTTGCTGAGCCTGATAAAGGCAACCCTTACTATGAGAAGGTTAGGTCTGAGGCAGCTTATTCTGTATGGGACGAGAACACATTACCCATTATCATAGACTTTGATAGCTCTTCGGGACTTTGGAAACTTATTACTCCCTCGTGGCAACCTCGTAAGTCGGGTGACTTAGATAGTAATCCGGGTCCTTCTCCATTTATAGACAGTGCTAATACTAATAATAGAATCCGAAGGCGAATTAGTTCAATTACAACTTGGCGTAATAGACTTTGGTTTGCTATTGATGATACTGTATTCTCGTCAGAGTTTGGGCAGTTCTTTAATCTGTTCTTAACTGATCCGGGTACTATTACAGATGTCGATATGATTGATGTTAGGTCTTCTGTAGATAAAATTTGTAAAATTAACAACATGATTGCCTTCTATGACTTCCTGTTTATTAACACGGATAATGATGTACAGTTTGAATTGCAGGGATCTGAGAACCAGATCACTCCATTTACTGCGGAGTTGTCTCCTACAACCTTTTATTCTACGGATCCAATTGCTAGACCACAGTTATTAGGATCTCAAATTTATTTCTTTGCTCCTGAAAAAGTATATTTATATTACTCCACAGCTAATAAGAATGTAATTACTCAAGCAGTAGAAACTTCTGCGCATTGCGAAGGGTATTTGCCTAAGAATTATGGTGCAATTGCTCGTGCTCCAGCACAAGATTTAATTGCAATGGTAGATGCAGACAAGAAAAATGAAATGTACCTGTATGTAAATAAATTTACTGGCGATAAGATTCAACAAAATGCATTATATCGTTATATCTTTGATACAAACTTTAACATCCAAGCTATGGAATCGTTTGACAACTTTATGTACATGGTTGGTACACGGCCTTACTCTAATCAAAGCGGGGATACTACCAATCAATTTTATATTCACCGCACTTTCTTAGAGCAAGCAGATAAAAATCAACCGAGACTAGATAACTTAATGTTAATTGCACCTGATTCTTCTGGTACAGATGCTACAGTAACGTATGATGCTGCTACTAATAAAACAACATTTATTTTACCTATGCAAGATGCTAAAATTGATACTGCTGTATTCTCAGAAGATTTCTTTAGAGGCACAGGTAAAGTTGAATTCCAATCCGTACCTGCCACTGTGACAGAAACTACGGCTGGTCAACGTACTCGGGTTACAATTGATGGTGACTTTAACGATGTAGTTACTAGTCAAGATAACCAAGGTAGTATTAACGGTATTATTGATGCAGAAGAAGAACAGGGATTAATTAATAGTCCTACCACTTCTACAGAAGATCAAGGATTCCTCTTGGCTCCTATTAGTGGGGGTACACGGGGTGTATTCTTTGGCAATTCTTACGATATGAACATTCAATTATCTACTCAGTTTATTAGAGATGGTGAAATGAATGTAGTAGATGGCGTTCTCAACCTTAGAACTATCTCTACACGGTATTCTGACACTGGTATTTACAGTGTTAAGATACAGAGAAAGGGTGATACAGACTTTAAGAGTGTGACTACTAAACGTAATCCGTTCTACAGGACTGCCCTTAATAATAAAACGCAGCTAGATCAAGCAATCCCTATTGATGAAGAGGGTGAGTTTATAGCTAAGGTCTTTGGCGACTCAGAACGCATGAATGTGTTCATCACCAGTGACCATTATACCCCGTGCAACATTACGCATATTGAGTTTAAAGGTGTATTCAAACAGACCTACAGATCAGGTCAAAATTAAGGAGTTAACACATGGCAAGTAGAGTACAAAAACGTAGAGGAAGTAAGACGGATCATACTACCTTTTCTTCTGGAGCTGAAGGCGAACTTACGGTAGAGATTCCGGGTACAAGAGGATACGGAACTTCTAGTCGAGATTATGGAGCTATTCATTTACACTACGGCGATGGAAATCCGGGCGATAGAATTCCTGTAGGCGAAGAATTAAATAATCAAGTACGAACTGTTGTTGATGAAACAAAATTCTTAGCTAAACTTACACACTTTAAACCCTTGAACCATGACTTTGATGCCAGCTCTCCCAACTCCTTGCCTAATAAATTTCTCTATGCGTGGGAAGAAGTATCTATTGGCAGTACATTCTATGATGTAGCACAAGTTTGGACTATAACTGTGACCGGCACTGCAAATGCTTCCGCTGGTGATCATGATATTTTTATTCCTAATAGTGCTAATGAGTTACAAAAAGTAGAAATTAATGATGTAGACAATAATGAATCAAATACTGATGTTGCTACTCGTATTTATAATGCAGTAATTGCAGCGACAGACGATACAACTGGTAGTATAAAATTAGCTTCAGCTACTACATCAGGTGGAGTATACCAAGTTGTAAACGCTGGAAGCGGTGTACTTAGGTTTACTGCATTGGGTTCATATAAGGGCGACAGAGCAACCGCTAAGTCTTTTACTACAGATGCAGATCAATCTGTGCCTATTGCTGTAGAAACAGAAGGTAGATCCTACGTTCCGCAAATTAATATTACAAATGCAGATTTAGGTAGAGAGTCTGATACAGATACTGGTGGCACTCATATTGATGCCGCTGTTAATATTAATGAGTTAGCAAATAATTCTACATTTGTCTTCCCCGGTATTCGAGGGAATGTTACTCAAGATAATAATGGTGATTGGCCTACTAATGCTAGAGTTATTCCTATTGGTGGCGTTGCCTCTTACGTTTCTGGCTCAGCCAATAATCAAGCAGATACTGAACAAGTGTATACTGCTGGTGCCGGTACAACGGGCGAAGCTAATTACGAGTCAAACTCTGAAGATGGTTCAGCTAACGATGCGGGCTATCAGGATAACTCCAAGGGTTGGAGAGTTGTTGATGAGCAAGTAATTGTTGAGATGACTGAACGTAGGAAACTTGCTGTAGGTACTACTAGTGGAACAACTGCAGGCCGTACTGATTCTACGGGTGTTAGCAAAATGTATTACTTCTCTGCATCTAACGCTCTTGTAGGCCCTTGTTAATAGGAGGTTAATATGCCAGCAACAGATATTACTAATAAGTGTTGTCCAGATTATTATAAAGCAACTAGATGCGATGCTAGTTGTTTTGATACAGGAGTAGCATATATTGCCGCTACTGTATTTGCCGGACAAGCAGTAGATAAAGTTTTTGTTCAAGCACAAACTGATGACTGTGATCCAAATGGAACAAGTGGTGATAAACTGTGTTGGCAAGTAGATCGTAATACTGCATACAATGGCGCACCTGCCGGGGCTAATATACTTACCGGAGTATCTGGTAGCGATCTGTTTACTACCGCTGATGCTATTCTTGACCAGTCGGGAACTCAAGATGATAATCTGTGGGTTGTTGTATGTCTTTGTAATAAGAACGAGTACTTTCAAATGCTGTCTGGCGGCACAAGCGATGTGCTTGTAGATACAGCTAATAACTTGCAAGCATTAAAAAACAAATACAACTGCACGGGTGATAACCACGACGATCAATGTTCTCGTCAACAATACTTTGCCTTTAATGTTATTGGTGCTACCATAGATGGTTCTACTAACAATGCTACCAATCCTTTAAGTGTAGGAGATTACATTACACTTTCTGGTTCTTTAGTAGATGTTGGCGGCACTGCGTCTGCTGTCTATGGTACACCTAGTTCAAGTACTGCTAATGCCGCTAATGCTCAGTTGGTAGGCGGCGGCAGTAACGATAGATTAAAATCAGCTACTCTTGCTGAAGATATCTTTCGAGTTGTAGATAGAACTAAACAAATACAGCCTGACTGTGCTACAGATCTTACTGCTTACGAAGCAAGATTACAGTATCCTTACGAGGTAGATGCGTTTGTTAATAGTCCGATAGTTAAAACCCATGCTACTGGCGGTACTAGTGCTGGCAGTGCTTATGCCTATTTAGAAAACTGTCAAGATTGTTTACAGGCATACCTTGGGTTAATGGCAGGGGATAGTGCAAGAGCTACAAAAACTTTAAACGATGTCATTGCTATTGGTGATGCTACCTACAACGATACTCTTAGTACCTGTCCCTCTACATGGCCTTGTAGTGTGCAGATTTCTAGAACCTTTTCTGTAGATTGTTCTATTGGTCAGAATCTAAGTTCTACAAATAATCATGCTAGACCTTTAGTTAGTGGTATAGATTTAATACCTTCGGGAGGAACTATTCTCTGTAATGATGGCGATAATCAAACAGGCATTTTAGAAAACTCAGGTTTTGGTTTTGCTAAGGAAGCATCTGCATCTTTAGAAGGTCATTATGTTACTGATAATATCATTAACGCAGACAGAAAAATTATTAGTACAGGTAGTGCTACAGTAAATGGAACAACCGCAGTAACTACGGTAACTATTACTGCTGAATATAAAAGAAACTTAAAGATTAGTCAACTATCTACACGATCTACAGCATGTCCTAATGCAACTAATATTGATTCAACTAACGGGTTTGACTATAGTTTAAATAGTGTATCTGTAACCTCAGATGCTGATCCAAACTTAGGAACCCTAGTTCTTTCTATTTTAAATTCTTCAGAAAATCCTTTGGCTGCAGGAATATCTAATCCTCCCTTGTTGCCTGCTTATGAAAATGCTCAAGGAAAACAATGTGGTGGTGATGATGGTGGGGTTGGCAACGGTGGAGATCAAGGTACAGATTTAATTGTAGATCAAAGATTTAAAAATAATCCAACCTTAAGTATTGTTCCTGCTCCCGCTATTGGATATGATGCTGCATCAAACACTTATAAGGGACGTTTATTTATTCAACGAAATAATGGAACTATTACTCCTTTCTATAAATATGTAGGTTATTATTCTAATCACCTTGCAGATCAAACTAATGGAGCTGGATTTCCTGATGATTATACCTGCCCTGAAGACGATACAACAAGATTTACTGCAGCGGAACGACAAATATTTGCAGGCGATGGCGGACTAGTTGGTAAAAAAATAGATGAAGTTATACCATTTGCTCCATACCTGCAGTTAGCTGCTGGTTTTAATGTTAATGGATTTAATCATACAAAACAATTAACTGCTGTTGTAGGTCTTGGTGGGCGTGATGATGCTGTAACCGTAGGTAGTGATAGGCTATATCCGGGCAAGAGTAATACCTCTAAGATTACATTTGGCTCATCTGGTGTATCAGGTACGTCTATTACTGGACTGCCGTTTTATTTTGATTCATACTGCACGGCTATTAGTAGTATGGAAACTTGCAATTTACAACAAGTTAGACAAGCTTATTCGCATGTTCAACAAGGCACAAACTTTAGTAGAGCTGGTTTAACCTTTAATGAAGTAGAAACTATTGAAGAGGCGGATAGATGTATAGGTATCGGCAATGGTGATAGGGTTACTAATATTGATGATGGCACTGGTGATGAGTGTGATCCAGATGGTAATGCACAAGCCTGCATGGATATTTATAGATTCTCATCAGATGCTCATCATTCTTGTTTTAATTACAATAACGAAATAACTAGAATAAATGGATCTCGTACTGGTGCTGATGGTACTAATAATGATGATACTTTAGATAGTGGTACTATTGAAAGATACGGCGGAAATGGAACTGCTTTTGAAAATACTGGATTAAGTGGTAATGCAGAAGAAGCTGTAGGTATTGATAGTGAGTGGTCTAGTGTATTTATTACTGCACAAGATCCATGGTGTCGCAGCTGTGACGCTTGCTTAAGTCAGGTTGCCCCATTTAGTGCGGGCAGTCCCGATAAATATTTAATGATGGGAATTCCAAGCCCTCGTTCTGGTACAAAATAGGAGATGTTATGTCTAAAGCTACACAAACCTTAAGTTTTTTAGACGATGACCAAACAGTAAAGACGTTAAAGGTTGTTGTTAATGACGATTACTCTGTTTCAACGAGTTGGTTGAACAAGGAGGGTCAAGAGTTAACAGTAAATCCTGAGGCTGAACCTGAAAAGAAATCCTTGGGTAGTAAAGTAGAGGGCATTATCGACGGATTAACCGGCGGTAAATTAAAAAAATGTGGCGGCTGTGCTCGCCGTAAAGCAATGTTAGATAAGTTAGGAGCTTTAAATGAACAAGTTACAAAAACTACAAGAAATGTTAATTGATGCGTTAATTGAAGATCTTAACGATCCAACTATTAGAGGCCCGGGTTTGTATGGAGTAGTCCGTGGTGTCATTAATGACCACAAAGAAGATGTAAATATTCTACCGCAAAATACTATTAAAGAGATCGAAGATGCTATGTCTTCGGCTGCTCCATTTAAGATTGAGGCAATCTAATGGACGAGTTAGTATTTATTGAGCTAATTATTGGAGGCGGTATTATCAACTTTCTATGGCAGATTCAAAAAGAACTGGGCAAGATAAATGCTAACTTAACTAATTTACATCATATCGTAGAGGACCATGAGAATAGACTGAGGGCGATTGAAGGAGAGCATTGATGGAAATACCCCCGGAAATGAAAGATGATTTTAGGAATCACTTGTGGGCGTGCTTTAAATATTTAGGTTTGGGTGAACCAACACCCGTACAGTATGCTATGGCAGACGCTCTTCAGAACGGCCCTAACGACATGCAGCTTCAAGCTGGGCGGGGCTTTGGTAAATCTGTTATTACCGCCTGTCTAGCCTCGTGGTTCCTTGTACGGGACCACAACTCAACCATCATGGTTGTGTCTGCTACCGGCAACAAGGCGGTAGAATTTATTAGCATGACACGCAGGATTTTAGATCTTGTTCCTTATTGTGAACATCTTAGACCCGGAGATCATACAACCGATAATGCCTTTGGCTTTAATGTAGAGTCTCGTACTCGTATCGGGCAGGATAAGTCCTGCTATGCCAAAGGTATTACTGCCCAGATTACAGGGTCGCACGCAGAGTATCTTATCTTTGATGATGTAGAGATTGAAGGTAACTGTGAGACGGCGGTCACTAGGCAGAAACTATTAAATAAATGTCTTGAAGCAGAACAAATTCGGAACGTGGGTGGGCGTGTTATCTTTCTAGGCACACCTCAAATTAAAGATAGTATCTACAACCAATTAAAAACTGGCTACCCAGTGGTTAAATTCCCTGCAATTATGCCAGACAAGAATGTAGAATCTGAATGTGAGGATGTTTCGCCATGGATCTTTGAGCAAGGCTTTGAAGCTGGAGATCCTACGCAGCCAGAAAGATTCAGTATGGAGACTCTAATGGAGCGTCAAGCAAAGGTAGGACCCACGCTCTTCAGTCTCCACTACAAACTAGATACTAGTCTGGCTGATAAAGATAAGTACCCACTTAAGTTACAAGATCTTATTGTATTAGATGTAAACCCTGATCTAGCTCCCGAGAAGATTGTATGGGCTACGTCTGACCCGAATAGGAAAATCCCATCCTTTGGTATGTCTGGTGATTGTATTTATAATCCTATGTGGGTATCAAATCAGTTTAATGAGTATCAAGATAGAGCAATGTTTGTTGACCCCTCTGGTAGAGGTAGGGATGAAACGGGTATTTGCATTGCTAGTTTTAGTAATGGTTACATCTTTGTTCACGAATTGTTGGGTTTAGAGGGAGGCTATGAAAGATCAGTTCTCCAAAAGATAAGTAAGCTAGCTTACGAATATGATGTTAATCATGTTAGAATTGAATCTAATTATGGTGATGCTATGTTTAATTCTCTACTCCGTCCTGTCATTACAGAGATCTGTGGACAGGTAGCAATTCAAGAGTATAGGGTAACTGGTCAGAAGGAACGCAGAATGCTTGCTGCTCTGGAGCCTACAATGGCTCAGCACAGGCTTGTGTTCGATAAGAAGCCCGCGAGGGATGAAACGAACCAGAGGCAGCTCACACGGCTCACAGACCGCCGTGGAAGCCTCACACATGATGACCGCGTAGATGTCCTGTCTGCGGCGTGCTCCTACTGGGAAGAACGACTCCATGTTAATGTGGATTCTGTTGTTCAGAAGAGAAGAGAGCAGGCACATCTAGATACTATCGAAGAATGGAAGTCTGATAGAAGAGTAGAGGGAATGTTTAGCTCTAGATTGTCTGGAGCTTTGCGTCATAATGATGAAATTTATCAACGAAACCAGCCTAAACGAGTAGGGAAATCTGGTAGAATGCAATGGGGAAGGAGAGTCTAATGGTAGCAACACTGGTAGGAATGCAAGTAGCTGGTCAAATTATGGGCAGCATTATGGGCGGATATGCTCAAGCGGAACAACATGCTAGACAAGATATGCAGTTTAGACAACAGGAGTTTCAGCGTAATCTTGAGGTAGATAGAGTTAATGATATTGCAAACCAAAAGAATGCACAAAGACTTATTACTAATAGACAATTGGCTATGTCTGCAGGAAAGCAATATGAAGCTACTTTGCAAGACAACTTACGAGGATTCCAGGCTAATCAACGAGCTTTATACAATGCATTTGCAGCTAGTAAGTCTTCTACAAAAATGGCATTGGCTGGCAAAAACATGTCAAGTAGCTCAGGAACCGGAGCAGCTTTATTAAGAATGAGTAAACAGAACGCTAAGATGAGCCATCAAAATTTAATTATGAGTAAAAATATTGCTGATAGAAACGCAGATACTCAGCGTCAAAATGTATTAAATAGCAGAAACTTAAACATGGAACCCGCGACTCATTTTGTTCCCGGCATTTCTCCAGCTGGCGATCCCGGTGCTGCTATTGCAGCAGGTTGGATTGGTGCTATTGGAGCAGGTGCTGGGGCTGCAATTGGAGCTGGCATGGGTGGTAGTAAACCTGCACCAGCAGGAGGTGGATAATGCCAAGACCAGATAACAAACGAGCCAAGCAGGGCAGACCAACAGATCCTAGAACCACAGTGTTTCAGGAAGCGTTTACTCCCAATATGCCATCTGCTCAGCAAAATGTATTTATTAAACCGGGACCAGAGATTATTGATCAACCATCTAAAACTTCGTACGGAAACATGGTGCCGGGACCGTCTGGTGAGTTAGAGGTTTTAAAGGGAATTGTTGGTGGATTTAATAAAGGTGTAGATGCCTATAATCGAGTACATCAAGATAGAGTAAAACGCGATAGAGAAAAAGCAGATAAAATTTTTAATCAAGAGTATGTAAAGGTAACTCTTGCCGATGGCTCTACTGATATGGTTAAAAAAGGCGGTCGACAGCACACCAAATATTTAGAAGAACAAAAGGTTGATCCCGATACAATCACATCTATGACTGATGGTACAGATGTATCTTCTTTTGAGCATAAAAGAGAAAGACTACAAGGTTTATTAGGTGGAATGACTAGAGAGGGTAGGCAGTATACTAAAACAAAATTAAATAGTGCAGGCAAAGTACATCAACGTAACTTAGATCAACAGGCGGCTAATCAATTAAGAATAGATTTAGCTGGGGCCAAAACTGAAACTGAAAGAGAGGCTGTTTTAGATGCTGCTGAAACAAACGGTTATGTAGAAAATGGCGATGAATGGACAATGATTCAAGTTGAGCGGGCTAAGATTGCTACTCGACAAGCTGATGCTGCAGAGTCAATGGCATTAAGTGAGTTTGAAAAAGACTGGCGGATGGCATATAACGAAATGGATGTTGCTGACTCTCGTGCATTAGGAAGAGATTTTATTACTGATAGAATAATCGATAGTGGTGTCTTTGATGATATTCTTAAGGTTAAAGAGTTTGATGCGAAGGGTAACAAAAAAGATGAAAAAGATATAAAGGCTGCAAGAGAGTTGGCGTATGACAGTGCTGTTGATTTGCAAGCTAAAATTGAAAATATGGCTGATGATTTTGAAGTAAAGCAATCTGAATTGCAAAGACAACATCGGGAGTATTTAGAAAAAGCTAACGATGAGGAATTCTATGCTAACTGGGATGGTATGGATACTGCTAAAAAATTAAAAAATCTTAGCTCTTGGGAAACAAGATTAAAAACTACTAAAACACGACAGGGATTAGAGTTTGATGAAGATGCTCTAAGGGTCGAAAAAACAAAACTTTTAAAAGAAATGCTTGATGATTTATCCTCCGATGATACTGGATCTTTATTATTAAGATTAGCAGATGATTTAGGTATTGACGGAGCAACAAACTTTAATGGCAGAGACTTAGCTGAATTAGTTACAAGAAGATTAGGTGATGCACTTGGCTTAACAGAGCAATTAGAAAATGACAATGTGCATACACAATCTGCATTTAATTCTGCAGAAGATGCTTTTGTTTCTGATATTGCTACACAACAAGATCGACTTAGAACATTTGTTTTATCTCGTGGTAGTATGAATTTGTACGAGCAGGCAGCAATTCAAGAAGAAATTGTTGGTTTAGATACTCGTAAAGACCTATATCAAAAGGCAGATGAAGCAGGCAAGATAAAAATTTTAACCGACCTTAATTTTCTTGGTCCCCCTACTGATTTAGATGGAGAAATTGGCAGAACACTGGATGGACCTGAGTGGCAAGATCTATATGAAGGCATGGCTCAAGCTCAAGCACAAAGTTATGAAGCTAATTTTACAGCGAGAATTAATGAGAATATCAAAGATGTAACATTAGATCCTACAAAACCTTTATTAACTTATGAAGATTGGCTATCAGACACAGACTATAGAGTTAGTTATATTGATTCTAGATTAACTTCTTTGGATGGGAATACTGATTTTCTCGTGGAATTTGTAGAAACTACAGATCCAGAAGCTAGAGTTAAATTGCTGGCAGAGGCATTAGAGGGCAAAGGAAATAGACCTGAAACTATTAGAGCGCTTACTGAAAAAATGTCTCAACAACTAGGCGATGAGCAACGAAAGTTTGGACAATTATCAAGCTCAGCCAGTAGTGATCTAATGCGGAGGCAAGCAGCAGCAAGGGCTGCATTAGAAAATCAATCTCTTCGAGAAAAAGCAGTTGCTGCATTAAATAAAAATGGTCTTGATATATCTTCAGTTACGCAATTACCAAAAGATACTGATCATTCAGGTAAGGTTAATAGAGAGGCTTACAGATTAGTTTCTACAGATGCGTATGTTAATGGTTGGAATGCTTTATCTTCTAGAGCTTTGCCTTCAGCATTATATGATAGCACTACACCGGGTGGTCAAATTCTTAATACACTTATTTCTGATGAAGGATTTAGACCGGCTCTTGAAGCTCTTCGAGAGGGAGATGTTGCCGCTATCGGTGAGTGGATCACTGGACTAGAAGAAGATGGCAAACTGCAGCAACAAGATACACAGGCTGTAGGTGAAATTTTACAAATCTTAGATTATAGTACTTACTCAGGTGCAGGTGGTTTTACTGTTAGAAGATATGACACTCCTATTGCAATGAAGTTACAGGCTTCTATGTTAGCTCAAGTTGTTAACTTAGAAGGAAAGACTTATACTATTGATGATCCTAATTTGGTAGGAACGCCTCAAGAATTTAAGTTTAAAATTACAGAAGCAGCTAACTTTAAAGAAAATATTACCGCTCAAATTTTTGATGCCTTTGGTGAACTTACTGAGGGTGGAGAGAATGAAAGACAGATAACTTTATTTTATCGTGAACTAATTGAAGATATGTATATTGCTAAAGAACTAGAAGCAATTGGCACTTCAGTTGATGATGAAAACGAAAGAAATCAAAGAATGCTTGCTATTGATAGTGGTTTATTCTTACGAAGTCCTGAGTTTGTTCAAGCGGCACAAGAGTTTGGATTGACCGCAGACTTTGCTAAAACTATTCAGCTAACTGGTATGATATTTGGCGGTAACTTTGATGAAACTACATTAGCATCTTTGCCTCCAGAATCTCAAAAGTTAGTTAGAGATGCCCTTGATTATTTCTTAAGTCCTAATAATGGTTCTGTATTCTCAGAACAGCCCGGTTATGTAGGAGCTGAAAAATCTTTTAGAAGATATTTTCAAGGCGTAATGTCTGATATTCGAGAGCAAGGAGCTAAAATAAGTTACGCAGATCAGCTTAGAGTTTTATACAAATATGCTACTGGCACTGGAATTAATGCAGATTATATTTTAAATAATCGTATTCAAACACCCAAAGAATCTTTTTCTGATGAGCAAATTGTAGATATCTTGCAACGGTATGTGCCTGCTGATATGGCTGAAAGACGAGATGCTGAAGAAATGTCAGAGTTTGTATTTAGAGCTATAAACGATAATCAAACCTTAGATGGCATTAATGCTTTTACTATAATGAATGTATTAAATAGACAAAACGCTGAAGAACGACCCTTTGTTCTTGGTGAATTAGATCCTGAAGCATTATTCTTTATGGCTTTAAAACCATACGAACTTCCGTTTGATATGCGATATGAATCAATGCTTGGTCCTGTAACTGGCTTTATGCCTAGACCTTTTACAAGAAAAGCTGAGTTTGGCGGCAATATTGTTTTTAGTGCAGAAGATGCTTTATTTGCTTCATCTATTCAGAAACAATCAGCTGCTCCTTTTGTTAGAAGTTATGTACAACAGCATCAACATCACGATCAATTTGGTGGATTAACGGGCGAACAGTTGACACAAGCAGAAGAAATGGCAACGATATTAGCTGAACAAATTTCCAACAGAGATCAATTTGGTCATCCTACAGATTTGCTTACTGCTACTGTAGCTTCAGAAATGATTTTAGCTCAAGTCTCTGGTAGAGCATCTGATATGTTAACTAACTTAATGGCGGGTGCGCCTGCGGATATTACTCCTACAGATTATTTAGATTTTGCTGGTATTGGACAACTTATCTATACTGCTAGTGCGTATGGAGATACAACAGCTGAAGAGAATATGGCATTTAGATTGCGTGATGGCACTAGGTTTGCCTCTGTTCCTAATATAAATCCCTTTGGAGAGATCAGTCCTAACCAACAATATATTACAATTGGCGGAAAAACTAGAGTACTGACCTTAGGAGATATGCAAGAGGGAAGTCTTGGTGGATCTTATATTTATGACAACCCTCAGTCTTTGCCCAATCAATTAGCTGAAGTTTCTCATCTTGTTCGAGATACTAAAAGACGGCCCTCTGAAAATCCGTTACTGTCAACAAACAGATATGGTTTTTCTGTATTGCTTGCAGATATGTCTTTAGAAGATCAAAATGAAGTCTTAACTAGATTAGAAGATAATCAAAATAATATGATTTTAGATTCTTTAGCAGACTTTGGATATATTACAATTAACGATAAAACAGGTATTATTGATATAAAAGATGATGCCGTACCGGCTTCTACTTTACAAGACGCAGGTATTAGTATTGGTAATATTGATCCTAATCATTTAGTGTCTATTGATGTAGCTTTAGAAATGGTTCAACAGCCCTTAGAGTTAAAGAAAAGATATTTAGAATACTTAATGGCTGGTAATCAGGGTGCTGACATGAGTGCATTTATGCAGCAAAAAGGTATGACAAGTTTAGCTGGATTACCGAGAAGAGTTTCATTGGGCGAAGAAAAAGTAGATTCAAGATTAGGTACTACTCGAACTCAATTTGGTGACTTTGTTGATCCCGTTACAGGTCAGCGTACTCAACGAACCTATAGACTTCCCTATGAGTATCAACCAATTCAAACCATTAGTCAATTTGATCCAACATATCAACTTGATGAAAAAGGTCAAATTATTCCAGAAACTTATGTAGAAGGCGGAGATAGAGAAGGATACGGATATGGCGGAGCAAGTAGGCGAAAACTTTTAGGTTTAGTAAGAACTGCTACTGCTAATATTGGAAACTTTTTCACTGATGGTGATTCATATGATGCAGCTCTTGAAAGAGGCAGGGCTGCAATGCGGCAACAACCTACTCGGTATTTAAGAGATGCTTCTAAATATGATGTTACTGTTGCTAACTTATTAAATATTAGATATAAAAAAGTAGACGCTAATGGCAATCCTTTACAAAGACCCGGAGTTTCTAGTCCCTTTAGATCACCAGCTCAAAGAATGGGTATAGAGGAATTTGAAGTAGACGAAGAATTGAGAAGGCAATTAGAAGAACAGCAAACACAAGTTATCCCTGAAGGGATTGGATAAGGAGATTATCACATGGGAGAAGCGGAACGTAGATTATTCGAAATCGAAGATCTTAAGAATGTTACTAGAGATCTTCGGAGAAGACATACAACTTTAGACGGCGGCCAGAATAATGGGTTAACGACTGAAGACTATAATCGAAACCGCGCAATGGATGCCCAAGATCGTACGCTTGAAACCTTAGAAAGAAACTATGCATACAGTGAGCATACTGCAAACTCTCAAGCGGCTAACGCTAGAGAAGCTGCAACCTATGGGCAAAAACGATTTGGCAAGATGAAAGACAATGCTGTAATAGCCAAGTTCCTCGGTCATAGAGATCCTAAAGGTGCTCAGGCTTATAATGATTTTATGTATAAGATTGCTACTCCCGATGCAACAGGTAATTTAAAAATTGCAGATCAAAGAACAACTGGTTGGGCCGCTGCTTCTTCCGCCAGTTGGTTCTTATCTAACGCAGAGTTAGAAAGAGGTATTACATCTCGAAATGCTAACAATATTAAAATTAATATGAATCTTATGCGAGGCGGTTTACGAGATTATTTTGAAGGCGAAGGTCTTAAAGAATATCGTGGTGATGAAGAAATTGAACGAGGAATGGATAGTATCACTGTTGCGGGAGATGGTTGGAATGTAAACCCATTAAACTTTGATGAATCTTTTGATGCTTTTGGATTGATGGATTCTCCTGATCTTCAAGCGCTTCGTTATACTGATTCTAATTTTAGTGCCGATACTTATTTAAACGAGATTCAAGAAATTAATCCTGAGTTTGTTTCTTTAATGAATAAATCCGGCGTTGATATGGATGTTTTAAAACAAACCGGCAACGCTAATGAGTTTTGGTGGAATGTTAACAGAGGCATTGCTATGTTGGGTGCTGCCAATACTATTGCTCATTGGAAAGAAACAGTTCCAGAATATCAAGAGTGGGCAATGATGGCTAAGGATTTTGTTAGAGATTCTTTAATGAATGACCCTGACTTTGCGGGTGAGCTTGTTATTGGCGGGATGTTAGCCTTGTCTACAGGACCTGTTGGAATAGCAGCTCTAACTGGTTTAAAAGTAGCAAAACATGTTGGCAAGGGTAAGAAGTTTGCTAGAACTTTAGTTAATGCAGCTCGAACCATGAGAAAGGCTGCACAAAAAGCTAACAATGCTTTGCCTCAAAACTGGGGTCTTAGTATTGGATATGGACTTAGAAAAACTGCTGTAGGTAGATTCTTAAATGTAACTTCAGATGATTTTATTGTAGACGGTATGAAGTTTGGTACCACAAGAAAATACGGTTCTAAACTTACTGGGTACATGATGGCGGAACTTCCTGCTGGTTTTGTCGAAGAAGGTATTGCTGGAGCATACAATGCTTACAGTATGAATCAGACTCAAGTAGGTAGAGATCAAGACCTGTTTAAAGCCTTTATTGATGAGGGTGTTGCAGGGTCTTTGGTTAGAGCTTTTGGTATTAATCCTGCTTTAAGAAGTATTAACTTTGGTATGAGATACACTGGAGCTAAAGCAGAAAAGTATTTAGTTGATAACTTTGGTAGCATGTTTGATGAAGATGCCGATGGTATGGGATGGACTCGCAATATTGGTGCATTCTTTCACAGAGCGAAACAAATCACTTCTTTAGATGATACTACTTTCTTATCTAATGAATTAGATGCATTAGATGTAATGATTGCCTTAGATGAATTAAATATGACTGAGGCAGAAGCGATTGCTGAAATTGAAGGTAGTAATGTACAAGAGCTGGTTAATAAACATCCAGCTTTGCAAGCAATTGCTACAATGTTAGAGTTTGATAAAGAAGGTAATATTATTGGTAGGGAAACTCTTACTGATGGTAAGAAGGGTGAATTAAAACTTGTTAAGTTAATTCGTAAAACAAGAGAAGATATTGCCCGGCAAAAATTAGGTATTGATCGTACCGAAGACTTTACCGAACAAGAAGGCGATACCGAAGATGTAAGAAAGTTTAAAGCTGAGCAAAGAGAAAAGATTGCTAAAGAAGTTAAAGAAGGCACTGTTAGTAAGGATGAATTTAATCTTGCTCTTATGGGGGCCGTCTGGGGTAAACTGGATAGCGAAGCAAAATCAGCTTCAGAAGCTAGAGCACATAGAGATGCTGCATATTTCCAAATGAGCTTACGATCTTTGGCGTTAGAAAAACATCAAGAGATGAAGAAGACTAATCCTAAAGCAACATTCCAAGAAGCCTTTGATGCTGTCTTAGATGATCCCGACTTGTTAATTAAGATGGATCAAGGCGGTGTTTCTAGAGAAATTGACCAAATTATTGCAGAACAACATCCCGATTTATACGAGACAGCTACAGATGAAAATAGTGGTGAGGAATATTTTGTTCCTAAAAAAGATACAGAAGATAGAAAGTATAGTGAAGAACTAGCTAAGCATCGCAGAAATGTAGACTTTGATACGCAACTTGCTGCTATTAAAGCACACAGAAAGCGGCTTGGTATTGTTAAAGATATGCGATTTGCTATTGATGATGCACTGCAAGAAAAAGCAAATACCGCATTCCGCGAGTTAAATAATAAAATTAATCACGAAGCTAGTTTTAATACTGTTGTTGAATTTATTGAAGCTAACGATGATGGTAGTACGCTTATCATTGACGGAGGCAAAGGTTTAATTGAAGATCTTAATGATGCTGATATTATTGAAGTAACAGTTAATATGCGTGGTGTTAAAATGCCAATGAGACTTTCTGTGCGTAGACCCAAAGCATTTGAGAGAAAAGGTAGGGGCCAAACTCTTAAAACTGTTAAGGTTGAAGTTCAAGCACTAACTGTAGAAAAATATGATAGTGTTAGAGAAATGCTTAACAAGCTTCAAATTGTTACAGGTATTGATGAGGTTAAAGCAGCAGAAAAGCTTAGACCTTTAATTAAACAAGCGATTGCAGACAGACTAGGTATTAAAGATGCGTCTGATACTGATCTTGTTGCTATGTTTACAGGCTTGCGTCGAGCTCAAGGAAGAGAATTAACTGAAGCTGAAGCTGATTTAATTAAAGGATTAAAATCGGATTCTAAAAAGAATAGACAAAGAAAGATTAATTCTAGAACAGCTATGATTGATCTTATCCAAAACGATCTTACAGAAGTAGCTGTAGGCCAGTTAAGTGTACAATATTTTGATGGGATTGGTTTGGATTCTTCAAATGTTTTAGCACGACTATCTGATCCAGAAGCTAGCAGATTTATTCTTACTATTGAAAATGCAAGAAAAGAAGCACAAGATAATTTGGCATTATCCGAAGTCTTAAGCGGTTTAGGTGGTATGTTTAATATTGAAATTGTTCCTGATGCTGATCCTAGAGCGATTGCCGAAAGAGATCTTATTAGACAGAAAGATGCTGCTAAAGTAAAAGCTATGAACCTTAAGGGCAAAGCATTAACCGCTGAGCTTGATAGATTGGGTCTTAAAAAATCTGGTAACGCAAAAGCTAAAAAAGAACGTGTGGCTCAAGCGTATGCTAGGCTTTTAGAGGAAGGCAAGCCTATTGATGGTAAACCGGAAGCAGAAGCCAAGCCCGAAGAGCCAGCTAAAGAGCCAACGGCTGAAGAAACAGAAATTACAGAGATTGAAAGTAGATTAGCTGAAATTGCAAAAATGGAAGCTGAATCAAAAGAAAATAATCAAGAGCTTGCGGTTCATATTATTGAAGAAAAAGAAAGATTAACTGAAAGGTTAAATGAACTTAAAGAAAAGCAACCTGAAACAGAAGACGAAGGTAGGGGTATTACATTTGATCCTGCCGATGCACGAAGACCCGGAGTAGATCAAGAAACTAATGATTTAATGAACAAGTTTCTTCAAGAAGCAACAGATCCTACTTTACCCAGAGGATCTATTGAAAGATCAGAAGACAGGCTTGTTGCTCTTAAAAAAATGAAAGACGGTAAAGTTCTGGACGAAAAAGAATCAGATGCTATTGACGCTCTTATTCGCGAAGAAACGGAAAGATTAGAACGAAGAAAAGCCGAGCAAGTTGAAGAAGAGTCTCCTGTTGAAGTTGAAGTGTTACAAGCTGTAGAGGAGTCTATGGACGAGAGTGCTAAAACAACCGACGCAAAAACTGGCGATGCTATTGATCAGGCTAATAAGGATGCTGATAGTGGTGAAATTATTGCTGAAGATGGTACTGTATCAGAAGATGGAAAAAAAGCTGCAGCTATTCGTACAGAACGACAGGCAAATACCGATAGGGCAGTTGACTCTCAACGAAAGGCAGAAGATGCAGATACGAGCAGTCAGCGAGTTAAAGAAAATTACAATACGCGAAGACCAATAATTTTACAAGAGCTTCGTAGTATTGAAGCTGAGAGAGAAAGACTTCGTGAGGAAGCACGAGAACAAGAAGGCGAAAAATTTGATGACGAAGATTTTGCTACGCGAAAAGATGTTGTTAAGTTAGATCAAAGAGAAGCTAAACTTAAAAAAGAATTAGCAACTATGGAAGAAGCATTGGGTAATGCATCGCAACGTATAGCAGAAAAAAATAAAGATGCATTGCAAAAGGCACAAGTTAAGGAAGAAGAACTTAAGGAAAGAGAAAATGCTCTTGCTCCCGATATGGATCAGTCTATTGCTGAAAATGTCTGGGCTCAAATTGAAGTAAGACGTATGAAGAAAGACAAAGCCAACGATGCCAGAAGAATTCTTCGTAAACTTAAAGAAAAAAATCCGCAGCCCACTATTGAAGAAATGCATGCAGCTTTGCTAGAGGTAGGTTTTAGTGAGTTTGATGCTAAAACAATTGCAAACTTTATGACAGAAGAAGTTAATGGTGCAATTGAAGCTGATAAAAAGTTATCTAAAAAAGAAAAGGAAAGAAAAAAGTTAACTAATATTCGAGAACGTGGCGATACTACAATTAATCAAGATCACTTTAATACAGCATATGAAGCATTTAAGAAACGATTAAAGACTGAAGCTGAAGGTGAGTTAACTCAACGAGAGCTGCGTCAAGCAAAAATTATGGCTCTGTATGGTAAAGAGGAATGGGAAAGAGTTCGTGCCGCTAGCAATCCAGATATTGAATTAGATATTGCATTAGAAGGTAATGATGCTATTGTTCCCATTAGAGGTAAACCTTTTACTGGTTTAATTAATACTGCCTTTGATCCCGTTGACAGAAACGGTATTGATATGTCTGACGATGATAAAACAGCCGTTTTAAACGCTAATAATCAACTTGCTTTAATTAAAGCTTTGGAAAGAGCTATTAATAACCTTGCAACTATTGAAGGCAGAACCACCATTACTAGTGCAGAGTTAGCCAGCTTTGCTTTAGCTGTTGGAAAAAGAAAAGGGTTTGATGTTAATGTAGGTCAACTCTTTGCTAAAATGAATTGGGCTGTTATCTTTAGAGAATCTATGGTGACAGGTGTTGATGAAGGCGTTGAATACTTTGATCCTGAAAGTTTATTAGATGAGTTAATGATGCACAAGGCTCGTCTTGAATATAAGACAAGAGGTAGGAAGACTAAGCTTCGAGCATTGGAAGCACAAAAAGAATCTCTTAGTCGCGATGAGCACTTGCAAGATGAAGAGTTATTGTTAGAAGAAACTTTAGAAATTGCTGAAGGTGATTCAGATACTCTTAAAGAATTGGGTCGTATTTTATTCAGAAGCGAAACTAGTTCCTTAAGAGGTCAGTTCTTAGTAGGTATTGATCCTACTAGTAGAAAGTTGGTTAGAACATCTAATAAAGCAGAGTACGAAGCTACAGTCTTAGGTGCTATTGAAGAACGAATGAAGTTGTATTTTGCACAGCCAAGAAAGTTAGCCAAGATTGTTAACTTCTTAGTAGAAGAAGGATTATTGGATCCCTCATATAGAGATAATACATCTCCAGATCAGACGGCACAAAAAATGTATGTGCAAGCTGTAGCTCAATACTTAAGAACATATCCGGGGAATAAGTCTGGTGACTTGTCTTCTTGGGGCAATGGCGATATTTCATATTCTTTTGCTGATCAAATTGGTATGGGTATTGTTGATACATTGGCTGGTGAACAAATTGGCACGACTCACGAAATGGTTGAAGATTACGAAGATGACTATGATTCTAGCGGTGCTAAGATTCATGGTAGTGATCGTATGGATCCAGTTAAGCATCGTGGTGCTCCAATTAAGATTAATATGGCTGAACCCATGTTGCCGGGACGTTTAGAAAAACTTAAAGAAGATCATAGATTGATGATGGTTAATCAATTCATTATGGAATTAGATTTAACCGAAGAGGAAATGGGAATGATCTTTGACTTTACTGATCCTGAAAAAACACCAGATAAGACTGCTGTGGGTGTAGTTGCAGATAGATCTAAGTTTATTGCTGGTGAAAGACCAATGCCTAGAATTATCTTTGCTGATCCAACCGCTAATCTTCAATCTAGAAAAAAGTTATTAGAAGACATGGCTTTTGCTTTATCAGGACTGCATGATGTTCTTTTGTCTAGTATTCACGACTCTGTAAACAATCAAGTGTATGGGGAAAGTATTCCTAGTGGTTTCTTAGATGAAGGAATTGTTTCTGAACTGTATGAACGTCATGGTATTGGCTTACCCGGAACTACGGTTGCTATTCCGGGCAGAGAAGATGCCTTAGGACGGGGTGCTGGTGAAGCTGGTGGCTTTGGAGTTGCTGGTGCTCGCTTTGGTACACTGGCCTATCACGCGGCTCGAAGCTACGGCAAAATGTATCCAGTGTTTAGAGATACTGCTATTGAAGGATTGGCTACATGGTCTGCCTTTAGTAAAGCAATCAATGAAGCCACTGATATTGGCATTAAGTCTGCGGAAGAAGCTTTAAGCAAAGATACATACTTTGACGGTAACTTTAATGGTATTCACCACAAGATGGCTTTGTCATTTACATTTACAGAAATGGAACTTGATTGGTCATTTCCTACAGATAAATTAAGAGCTGCCATTGCAGACAAGGGAGATGCTTTAGATAGGTTCTTGTTTGATCATCATGAGATGATGGGTAACAAATTTGTTGGTCGATATAAGAATAGAAACAAAGAAGATTATTATATTAAGAGTGCTCACGATATCTTGTTAGCTTTATTTAAACGGGCGTATCAAGGAACGGGACCTGAGCAAAAGCTAGCACAAGATACTGTGGAAAAACTGCAAGAGATTGGCTTCCTTCCAGAAACCTTATCTGTTGCAACATTCGAAGACGGTATTACAATTGATAATCTTTTGGATGGTGAAGAGTATGCTAAGGTTCGAGCATTGTTTAAAAAACCAGTGATGACCTATCTTTATGGGGCTAAAAAAGATACTATCAATAAAGAATTTAAAAACTTTTTGGTAGATGAGATGGGATTAAATGCTACAGAAGCTTCAAAAGTTTCAGATCCTCTTACAAGAATTGCACTTGGCTTTGGCTTAAAGAGTAGACAGATTGCTCTTACTGATCTAACTAATAAAGATCGAACAGAAGATCCGTTATTAAAAAATATTTTAGGCGATGACTCTCAGTTAGATTCTATCTTAAAAGCTATGCGTACTCGTATGGATGCTCATGGGTTTACCGATGACAATCAAAGAAAACTTAGAGAACATATTAGAAACATGATGGTTGATCCAAGCAACCCCATGGCATTGGAAGATATTACCTTTAACAATCTTGCATTCCAAATTCAAATGCGTGATTCTATGATTGAAGGATTGATTCAAGGACAACTTGGCTACCAGCCCGGAACACCTGAGTATAACCGGATGAAGTCTAAGATTAATAAAACAATGCAAGCAGCTTCAGATAAACAAATGGAGTTCTTGGGAAATAGAATTAGAAAGGGTATTGAACGATTATCTGCTCCTGCCTTGACTAGTGATACTCCTCTTTTAAAATTAACCGATAAAGAATTAGAAACTGTACCTAAGGTTGTTGGTATTCTTTTGACTAAACCTAAATCAGAATGGTCACAGTTTGAAGAAGTGAAACCATACTTAGATAAAAATGGTAACATTAGTGATGAACCTGTAGGGGAAACTTTAAATCTTAAAAAGAATATGGGTTCCTTTATCCGTCACATTAGAGTAGAAATTAATGAAGGCATTACAAGAGAAGAAGCTCAAGAAGTTCAAAAGGAAGCAGATGCTGCTATCGAGCCACAAGAGGGTCTATTCCAAGCAGTAAAAGCTATGGGCGAAGTCGGTAGAAAACTAGACATGGTTGCTCTTGATGAGCTAATGGAGTTTGCTGGTATTTCCGTTGGCGATCCTAATATGCGAAATACTCTTGAAAAATACTACAAAAATAATCTTACCTATCGTGGTATTGGTAGAGATGGCTATGCTGGACGCTGGTACGGCACTGAGCACGAGGGAACTCACCAAGGACCCAAGGGGGCTCAGGATCAAGGGGTAGCCGCTGACGAGCCCCTGCTGGCTATGGGAGCTATGCTTAAGGCTCGTAATGAGGTTAATTTTGATAAGGCAGAACAAATGTTTGCTAGGTATTTATTACACCGCACGGCAAATGTTCATACAAATGTAGAACATGTTATTGTTAAAATTGCCAAACAAAAATTAGAAGGTGAAAAAGATCCTGATCAAATTAGAAGACTAAAAGCAATTATTGCAATTATGACTCCCGATAATGAGTTAACACCAGAACAAAGAGTTGAACGCGATATTCAATTCTTTGAAGATTGGCATTCACAATATGAAGTTGCTAAGGCTGTTGAAGATGCAGTTAAAACCCAAGGTGGGTTTGAAAGTTTAACTGATTCAGAAAGACAGCAGGTTAAATTAAGCTCTATGTTAACACAAGCCACTGCTGCTCATGGTATGGATCCTGAAACTGTAGACACACCAGCTACAACTGTAGAAGAACTTGAAGATCGTAAGATTAATTTGGGGCAGAATCATGGTATGTTTGCCACTAGGGCAAAAGCTTTTGATACCTCGTTTAGAAACTTAGGTGTGCCGGAATTTAAAAAGATTAGAGTTAAACGAATTTTACAAGGCACCGGAATGGTTACAGGTAAGATTGAAAGCCTTCGAGACTTTATGGATAATGCCGAAGAGTCAGATGCTTTAATGATTGAGCAAGAACATGTAAACAATCTTGTGGAAAATCCATATAGCACTGAACCAAATGATTTGCTTTATCCTGAATTAAATATTGCTGAAAGCAGTGATATTGCTATGCAGGCTAGCAGACAAACTATTCAAAAGTATGCTACATCATTAAGAACTAAACTTATTAGATTTGCATATGATCATGGATTAATTGAAATGATTCAACGTGGCGAATGGCAGCGTGTTGACTATCTTATGAAGGTTCGTATTATCAGAGATAGAAACCACGAGCAACGTAGAACTGAGTTAAACAGACTCCCTGCTGAATTGTCACGAGAAGAATTAACTAAGAGACGCGAAGAAATTATCCATAGATACAGAAGAAAGACTGCAAGGGAAATTAAATTAATTAATCAAAGAGCAGAAGAAAATGCAGATGCAGTTAGCACGATTGTAGAAATGGCTCCCGGTGGAAATGTGTCTACTATTTCTACAGGAACCTTGGTAAACAAAGATGGTACGTCTAAGAATCTTGGAGAGATTTTAAATACTTTAAGAAACGAATTGAATAACCTAGGTGCATACGGAGCATTGTCTCCTGTTGAAGGCGTAGCCATGGATGACTTATCTAGAGCTGTGTTTGTTACAGAAGAAACAGCTGACAGACCTAGAATTGTTCACGCTTCAGATGCTGCTCACATTCTTACTCTTATTATTGATATGCAAGATACTGCAGATTTCTTACGAACTGAGGGAAGAGAGTTAGTTGAAACTATTATTAAGAGAAACGATCTTGATATTACTGTTGAAGAATTTACTAAAAGGCTCCCTGTTTATGGTAAATATTTGTCGTTAGATGAAGCTATTTTTGTCATTGATGAGTTAGATAAGAAAGAAACTTTAGCTGACAGAAATATTCTTACCTTAGCTAAGAGTGCATACTTGGGTCAACTAGATCAAGAAGAAACAGAAACAGCTTTGCGAAGCACTAGTTCTAGAAGAGGTTTGATTGCCGGTACTGGCGAAATTGCTACAGAAAATAAAATTCAAGGTACGACGGGTAGAATTAAACTTACACTGTCTCAAGCAAGGCAGGCTCTTTTAAATATTAGAAACAGTACTACCTTAGATTTAATTACTGATACACATTACACTGGTATTAGCCACCTTAATAAGCATAAGTCAAGAGGTACGCGTCTTGATCAAATTGATCATGTTACAGGCCAACGTGTTTCTGAAATGCGTCTTAGAGATGAAGTACACGCTGAGGGTATGCAGTATCTTGTAGATGAATACAATGTACGAGAAGGCAAACCTACAGAATTAAATACCAGTCTTAATGTTGTTGTAGGCGGCAGAGATAGATCTATGTTGTCGCAAACTGAAGGCGGTAACAGAAGGTTGCCAGCAATGGGTGGCGTGTTTGCCGAAGGTCCGTTTAGAAAACGACGCGGTACTCAACAAGCTATCTATTTAGACTATAGTCAATTTGAGGGGGAAACCGATCAACTTCATAGCGGTGTATTAAAAGCGCAGTTAACTGCATGGAAACAACTTGAAGTATTGCCCGATGAATTAGAATCATTGGTGGATATCAAGCCGCCATTTAGAGGGGAAAAACTTAGATTGCTTAAGCAGCAAAGAGTTTTAGGATATCTGGCAACTCACTATTCTATTTCAGATGAAACTAGAATTACTATTCCTGCGGTAATAAAAGATGGCAAGGTTGAACAAAAGGCAAAATCCTTTGGTTCTGTTGCAGTTAACACTGCGTTAGCTTACATGGAATTGTATGGCAATACTAAGGAAATGTTTGTAACTGAAGGCGGTGTTACAAGATCCTTAACGTTAGAAGAAGTAATTCAATTGCCAGAAGTTCAACGAATGATTACCAAAGCTGAAACATGGGCTACTACTGCATTGATGGTTAGAACTGGAGAGAATGGTAAGTACTATGATGAGGCCAGAGGTTTTGTTATGTGGCTTGCTGAAAATCCTGCAAGCTTTACCTCGTCAGATGAAAATCAGTTAGATATTCAATTCTTTGAGTATCTTAAGAGCAGAAACAAAAGTATTGATTTGCTTGATAAAGCTGAAATGAAAGCTGCTCAAGATGCTCTTAGAAAAGCTATTAGTCAAATTGAAGTTGAAGATAGCTTACAAAGCAGAGAAGTTCCGCTAACTCTTACGGTTGATCCTGATACTGCTGCAAAGAATCTTGAGAATACTATCTCAGGTGTTGCATTTAAGAGTTCATTAGAGCAGGCTGTTGCTGATGGTTATATCTCCGAAACAACTAAGGATATTGTTCTTGCTGTAGTGGCTAAGATTTCTGCTAGCAATGCAGACTTCTTAAATAGAGTTGATATTCAGTTTGGTGCTAATAAGAGTAGAGCTATTAGTGCTATGGCTGGTGATAGATATCTTATTGAGCTTAGTACAGCTGATGGCAAAAAGAATCCCATGACTGCAGCTAAGATTCTTCTTCACGAATTAGTTCACGTTGGTACATATAAGTATTTTGATTTAGAGTCTACCTCAGATGAGATGTTACAGATTAAAGAGCTTATGAGATTTAGATCTGTTAATAAGCTTATGTTTGATATGACCGCTGCGTTTACTAAGGGCGATAGAACTGCTACATTCCAAAGACATAGACAGTTTATGAAAAAACCAGAAGAGTTTGTTGCTGAGTCTGCTGCTATGTTCTGGCTAACAGAAGCAAGAGCAGAGATTGAACAGATTCTTAGTGATGCAGAAGGTAAGATTGAGTTTAGTGAAGTAGAGGATGCGGGTAAACAAAACTTTATTAAACGAATTAGAAAAGCAATTGTAAGAAGTATTGACAGCACTAGAAATACTTTAAGATCTATGATTGCTACTATGACAGAGTTTGAAAGTTATTACGGAGAAGAAGGTAAGGCTGAGCTTGCTAAAATGAAAGAGCTTGCTTTACAAGCTGCTGGTATTGTTGTTAAGAATGGCAAACCAGATGCATCCTTAGTGGCTAAACCAAACAATCATCGTTATGTATTTCATCATGATGGTTCTGAGTCAGGAACAACTACGGAAAAAACAGATGATGAAGTTTTAGATTTATTGGGCAAGATTAGATCTATTAAGGATCAAATTAATACACAAAGAGGTAAGGATGGAAATGATTTATCTCCAGAAGAATTAAGTGCATTGGGCGATGAATTAACTGCAAGAAACAGCGAACTTGATGCTGTTGATGCACTACCAGATGAGTTTGGTACATTTAGAAGCCAAAGAATTATAGCTGAGCAAGAGCTTAGAGATAACGGTAGATTTAGATCTGGTGATGGTGTTCTTGTTGTTGACATGAAAGATTTACTGGTAGAAAAACCGGGAGTTGCCTTAAGTATCTTTACTCGTAACCTTAAAAATAATAATGGTAAAATCCATAGAGGTTTCTTAGATAGAATTGCTTTGAATCGAGAAGGTCTTAATCAACTTACTTTAGGTCCTTCACAAAATGATATGACTTATGATTCTATTTATGATTTAGCTGTTCAACTTAGTTTAGTGATTGATCAACAAATTCTTATGACTGAACATATGATTAATCCTGAAGGAACTTCTGATTTGCTTAGAGCAAAACAAAAAATTGATAATCAACTTGCCTTCTTGCGTGGACAAATTAGAGGCAACAAAGATATTAAACCTGAGCAAGAAAGTAAAATTTTGTATTACTTAGCTCATCCTAAAGCAAAACCAGAAACAGGCGAAGAAGCGTTGCATGACGTAGCCAAGTTAATGCGTACACAATTTAATGATGTTATTGATTTAGCTAAAGATACTGGACTCTTGTTTAAAGGTTTAGATTATTCTCCAGTTCCAATTAAGATTAATGAACAAGCCTTAATGGAAAACAGAAATGAAATTATGAAATCATTAACTGGCGATATTGCCAAAAAGATTCGTGGTAACATGGCAGATGCTATTGACCCTATTACCCTAATGAGTTCTGGGCTGCTTCCTCCAATGTTCTTAACAAGCAAAAGAACCGATCCTAACTCTTTATCAGAAGATCAAAAGAAAGATTTTATTAATGCTGTTCAGAAACTGGCAAAGACTGAAGCTGGTCGAAAAGTTATTGAGCATGCAATTGGATTGCTACGTCCAGAACAGAAAGAACAATTTGAAGGATATCCTATTAAAGAATTATTAGGATATAAATATCCTGTAGGTGGAGACTCTAATTGGAAGACTCATCATGTTATGAATCTTATGATTGCGTTTGAAACTTTATACGAAAAGGGATTTAAACAACAAGGATTTAGAAAAGGTGCTGGCAGACATAATGTTTTAATTGAGTTTGTAAATCAAAAACAAAACAGACAACAGTATATTGATGCAGTTAGTAGCCAAATTAATACTAATCAATATACTATTATGAGAGCTAATAAGAAATTTAATGTTAGTGCAGTAAGAGCTACGCCCCTTGATCCGGGCAAGTCTACAGACACACCTGTTTATAGCCCCGCTACTTACAGAGCAGAATTATTTTTAGGCGAAGTTCAAAGCGGTGTTAGATTCTTGGCTGCTGATAAAGTATTTGAGCCTACCTCTTCTGAAATTGTATCTCAAATGTTGGGTACTGCTGCTGATAGAGCTGATGGTACACACACCTTAGGTGATGCTTTTGTTAAAGATAGTGAAACTTTGATTGAAGGCGTAGGTACAGGATTAGGTTTTGATGCAGTTGCTACTCTAGCAATTGGACATAGAGCTAGAGGTAATGGCTACGAAATTGAAGGTATACGTTTTGATGACATTCTTGGTGCATTGTTAGAAACGGGATCAGATGCAATCATTAGAGATCCTGTGCTTACTGAGGGTGTTCGAGATGGACTTAGAAAGAATAGAAGTATTAGCGGTCTTAGGGATTCACTAAAGGTTGTTCAAAATAAATATGATACTCTAGCGGGTCGAAGAGTTCGTGTTGATAAGACTCAGGGCTCTGGGTTGATAAACCGAATTGCCTCTATGGGTAGTGATCTTGTGCTTGCGTCCTATGGTGGTAACTTAGCTTTGGCTACCTCTATTGTGGAAGGTACTGCTACTGCATTCCAAATGGCTGGTCGAGGTGATATGTTGCGTGGTCCTGCTATGTTGTTAAAGTCTATGTTAATGGGCGGTGCTCAAGGTACGTTGGGTGGATTGGTAAAAGCTGGTAGATTGTTTGGATTTGAGTCTAATAGATTCCAAATTAAAAGCACTGCTGCAGAGTTATCCTATGCGTTTGAGCATACAAAAGTTAGAGGAATGGAAACAAGTAGCGATGATCCAAGTTTAGTAACAGAAGGCACTATGTCTAAAATTGGAGCATTTGTTGGACAAGTTCCTAGATCATTAGCTGATGCAGCTACTGGTGCGTCATCTGGTGTTACTAACGGAATTAAATTTGCTGTTGAGGGATTAGCTATTAATACTTTAAATAAATTAATTCGTAGTGGCGGCTTAATGAAGATGGCCAAGTTCTTAGAAACTGATAAAGGTAAAGAACTACTGGCTTTAGGTGAGTCTGAAAACATAGCAACATCTAAATTGTATAGCCAAGTTAAAAGAATTCTAAAGGGTAGTGGCCTTTCTGATTTTGCATTCTTGGGTAAACATGATGTAAAAGTGTTTATGGCTATGATGGATTCAGGTGTATTACGTCCTGATTTCTTAAAAGATTTAAATGATTTAATTAACGTAGCTGGCTTAGAACAGTTTATCTTTGATGGTTCTGCGGCTAAGTATAGTCCAAGAAGTTCTGCACTAACTCATATTGCCCAACTTCAAAGAGCCGCGTTAATGACTCAGGATAAAGCTAAGCGTGACAGATTTATGAATACGCTTAGTCAAATTAAAGAATATGTAAACAGAGAGATTGAAGCTAGATTTGTGGGTGGTAATCCATTGATGATGGATACTGCTAACTCTGCTGGTGCTATTCTATTTAAAATCTTTAGATCATATCCGACTCTGTTCTTTGGTCAAAGGTTAAGACAAGATTCTAGATACTATGGTCCGTTACAAAATGGTATTAGAATTGCTAATCTTATTTCGTTAGATATGCTTTACATGGTTGCATCTGCTGTTGCCTCCGGCGGCTTAGATGAAAAACGTATAGATCTTTTAATGCAAGAAATTCAACAAAAGGATGCTTTAATTCGTCTTATTGCTCGCACGCCAACCTTTGGTATGTTTGGGGGAGTTCTTGCTTCTGCTGTTGCTGAAGCAGGAATCTTTGTTACGGGCGGAAAAGGTTACACACAAAACCTTTTGAACCAAGCATTTATTCCAATTCCTCTTGCTAAGATTCAATCTAGTGGCGTAAACGGTTTGCTTAATATGTTGAAGTATGCTGGTGAACATGGTGCTCAAGCAGATGCTCGTTTTAATTTAGCCTTGATGAATCTGTTAACCTCGTTACCAGTTCTGCAAGAGGCATATACCAAGGCAGCAATCCATCATTATTTCTCAACCCCTATGATGAGAAATCTTCAAAACGAAAAACTGCAGAGAAAAATTAATGCAGGTAATCGTAGAAGAAGTGGTGGGTCTGGCGGTAGAGGAGCTGGCAGTGGAGGTCGACTCTATTATCAAGACCCTGAGGATTACAGAGCCAACCCCGGAGCTATTGAGTTTGCGGCAGATAGAAACATCTGGCCTGATGAATTAATATCTTATGATATGTTGGCAGTTTTAGCCGGAGAGCCATTGCCGAGCCTGATGGGCCCTGCACCGCTTCCCAAGGCCGAAGACGACCCCACCCCCTCTGAAGCTGCTCCTCCGCCTCCACCGGCCCCTGAGGCCCCGCAAAAGCAAGTGGACACTTCTCCATCATTGTCAGCTAAGACTGGTAGCCCCAGTCAACGGTTCGCAGAATCATTAGGTCAGTTCTCGTAAGGAGTTCTTTATGTTATCAGCTTTTCTTAATCCTGAAATGTTATCCCTGCTGACGGGAAGTGTCACAGGGTTTATCTTTAAGAGTATGGCGGAGAAACGAAAAAATGAACAAGAAAAATTTATGCGAGTACTTCAGGCTCAAGAGGCATCGGATGACTCAGCGAATCAAGCTGCTGAAAGAGTTAGTGATGCAGGAGGCAAGCTGGTTAGGCGTTGTATTGTTATATGTATTTTGTTCGCTACTATTATTGCTCCTTTTATCATTGCTTTCAATGACGGGATAACTACAGTAGTGGAGCATACTGAGACAGTGTATGGATGGTGGGATCTTTTGAAGATGTTCCCTGAAGAGAAAACTATATTTACTGAAGTTGACGGGTTTTTATTTACTCCTGAGAATAGAAATATTCTAGTGACTATCGTAGGATTTTACTTTGGTCAAGCTGTGAAAGGGCGATAGGGGTCACGAATTTGTAAGGGGCTTTCTAAGATTTTTGTTTTGAGATGACCCCCATTACCCCCCTTGAAAGGATTTGTGATGAACTACGATATTTCTGCTTTGACTGACTGGCTTGACATGCAACAGATTACTGCTGTCATTGACAAGCACGAGCACCAGCTCGGGCCTTGGCCCATTAAGCCTTATCCCGGCAGCACGGCGTTTAGGCGTGCCCTCTATCGCTACCTCAGCACTCGGGACAAGACACCCGAGCAATGGGAAGAGGATCGCTACGCCGATTGGTGCGACTCTCTCTAACCACCGCCTCGCTAGGCTTAACGGCCTAGCGTTGCTTTCCTTAACGCCGGGAGTTATGACCCTGAGCGGAGGTGCACTGGCACCGCTGGGCTACCCTTAGCGGGGTAGCTCAGTCATTCCATAGGCACACTGCAGCCTTCAATGCAGAGATTAGGAGACTGTTATGAAACAGTTGATTACTACCGTAGCGTGTGTTGCTATCCTGTCGTTCGTCTTTGGCGTGGCTGTGGGTAGCTCTGAGCCGAAGCCTGCCCAAGCAGTGGGCTTTGAGCTTGAGCGATCACCAGCTGTTGCCATGGCTAACACCTTGCTGGAGATGTCACCACTCGAGGATGCTATCTGGTTGGCTGAGTCCAACCGATGGACCGGAGAGTTGGGACCAATCTTTGGTGACGATGGCGATGCCTGTGGTCCGTTGCAGATTCACTATGCCTGTTGGGTTGATGCTCTTGAGCACGACCCAAGCATTGGTGGTCAGTACCGGAACTGTCAGGATCTAGGCTATGCCCTGTCTATCTTCCGTGCTTACATGGATAGATACGGTCAGGGTAAGACTGATCGACAGAAGGCACGCATCTGGAACGGTGGACCGAAAGGCCACCTGAAGGCTGCAACACTTAGCTACGCTGCCTTGTCCTACTTGGACTAAGGCACTGCTGGGCTACCTCGAAAGGGGTAGTGCCAGCATTCCCACCTCTTTGCTGGTTGCGGCGGGGGATGGAAGGTGGGTAAGCCACCATCGCAGGTAACTGTGGTGGTGGTATTAGCGGTGGTTAGCCGTGAGCTTGCTGGTGCGTACCAGCGATAGGAATACTTTACCATGAACAGGTATAAGTTTCTTCTTGATCGTGTAGCAACAGATGTGTTCGCGTGGCCTCGTGGTCCACAACATCCACCTCTGTTCTATGTCACCATTTACAAAGTCACACGCTGTTACGGTGGTCCTGAAGAGGGCGGCTGGGATTACGACCATACAGATTATCTGTCATCGTGTCCAGTCCGCGATCTTCACTACGCTGCAGAGTTGATTGAAGCATTGGAGGCTGAGCCCTCATTGCAGAAACAACCTAAACCGTATCCAGTGAGTCCGATGCATGGCGATCCTTTTGATCTCATGAACGACTCGGATGACTGGACACCACGCGGTGCGGACGGGGATGTACGGTATGAGTTCAGTATTGAAGTCATGCCAGACCACCCCAACCTCACTCATTATAGAAACAATCTTGAACGAGTATCGTTCTATGATGATGGCGACCGACGGTTCTATACCGTTGGCTGGAGACAATCACCCGCTGGTGTCCCTCGTTACGAGTGATGCCCTCACCGCCTTGTGCTCTCGGAGGGGAGCACTTGGCCTTTCCCCTTGCTTGCAGGGGACACGCGAAAGGAGTTCGCAATGCGATTGCCAGTGATGGCAAACCGCAGGACTATATGCGTCCGCTGAGGATGACAGTCCTCAACTGGGCAGTCCTCAACCTTCGGGCTGAGGTATCTGGTGTGGCATAGTGAAGCCCTACATTTACTGATTGGAATAGATTACCATGAAGAATTTCTTCAAGAAATCGGAATCGACATTCAAGACCCCTGAAAAGGTCATGTCGGTTGTCTCCTTTTCCTTTGACCGGAACGAGGGATGGCAAGTAATTGCTACTACCCTCCTTCCCAATGCCAACTTCCGAGCTGAACGCGAAGTTGTTGGTACTCTCGGGTTCGAGGCACAGCCTGATGCTGTTGTCAAGAATCTGGTCAAGCAGGCCCATGCGTCGAATCGTGAACTCGTTTCGATCATCCCTGCTGGCAAGGACGGCGAGCAAGTACGCCCAGCTTACTGGGCTACCGTTGCTTGCTCGACAGACGGTTACACTTTGACCGTCGAGGCCCTGATGCCAAAGGCCATCGCCCCGTATATCGAGGGTGTTGGTGCAGGCTTCAGCGTTGATCTCAAGACCAAGACCTACGGGCGTAAGCTCAAGGCTGAGGTCGGGCAGATCCTTTCCAGCTATGATCCGCAGGACGCTCCTGCGGGGAGCATCGTGTTCTCACTCTGTGTCGCGAACGGCTCAGGGTACATCTCAATGTACAAAGCCTTGAACGGCTAAACACATTGGGCTTCACACCACACCACTCTTACCCTGCTTAGCGGCGGGGTAAGGGCTTTGCCGATCATCTCTTATGATAATATTATGTTATCATATGCCATCATACATCATGGGTAGTGGTTGTGGTGGTGGTGATGGTGGCGGGCTTGGGTCTATCTTGTGGATAACCCGGGTCTACATCCGTATCCCATGGCTGTCCGTCCATAGGGGTACCTGCTTTTTTCCACGGACGATAAGGAGATCACCAATGAGTGATAAACGTGTTTACAATCATAGAACTCCTCACAACTTGTATCCTATGGGGTACCAGTACATGATGATAGCTTGGAATGATCGTCATCCAGATGATCAGATGGAGAGCCGTCAAGTCATGGAGCATGCTGTCAAGCGTGCTGAGTTTTCGTTTGTACAGGCTCTGAGCAATGACCCTTTGATCAGGGATATCTTAGAGGCTACCGTTCCTCTTCCTAATCCAACTGACCAACAGCGTAGGCTGACACGGATAGTTGGGCTTAAAGAGGGGATGCCCGAATCGTTTAATGAATTCAAAAGGAATCAATTCTAATGTCATTATCTGATAATGAACGTATTGAACTGAAGGAACTCCGAGCAGATAAAGCTGTTTATGAAAATAGAATAGCATATCTGGAGCAGACAGTTAGATCATATAAGATTGAAATTAATTGTCTACGCAACAAGAGACTTAGCCCTGCTGAGGTTAAGCAAGAGACAATCCGTCGACTGAAGGCTGGATTGTAAGCGGAGAGTTGAAGAGAATGGATGGCACTGGGGAAACCTAGTGTCATCCTTTGCCTGTGTCGCATTACGATACAACAGGTTTACTTTCTCCTCGTGACCTGTCTCCGGCAAGAGGCAGGTCGCCTTTAGTACCAACTGTGGTACTGACTCTGCCACTGAGTTAGTGGTGATTTTATTCTTGAAAGGATTCCATTATGCAGACTATGCAAAAGTGGATGACTGAACTCATCTCCCGTGTGGAGTGTGAGTGTGGGATCTCTGTTACCACGGAGATCAAGAACATGTTGTGGGATGGTCGGACTAAGGCTTACATCGTCAACGCTCTGCGTAAGACGGTTATGGTCCACTGCTCCGGTAAGTACGCACAGGATCCGTCCTATGCTGAACGTGCATTGCTGGCTCTCATGGTTACTAATGGACTGACAAGTCCAAAGGAAAGCCGTGAAGGTCGTGTGCTCTTCAATCCCCCTGAGCTGGCTGAACGTCGTGCTCTTGTGTCCAAGAACGTACATGTCAATGTGCCTGATGCCTATCGTGACTCGCTTGCGTGGGCTCAGGCTACCCCTTACCGGGTGAACACTGACATGCTTGGACTGCTCATGGATGCCAACCTCTTGGAAGAGTGGGAGGCTGAAGAAGCAATTCGTGTTGTCTCTGACAACGATGGTATCTTCTACCTTGATTGCTTTATGGATTTCCGTGGTCGTACCTACACGAATCACTATGGTAGCCTGTCCCCGCAGGCGAACCAGAACGTCCGTGCCTTGGTCGACTTTGGTTACGAGACTCCAGTTGGATTGTGCAGTGATAACTACAACATGCTGATGGGTGTGTTGGAGGAGGAGTACAAGGTCAACTGGAAGAACTACACCAAGATCCTGAAGAATGCAAAGTCTCTCCTTGCAGACAAAGCACATGGGAAGAAGACTGCCGGTGTTATCCGTGCAGCCCTGTGCCTGAAGGAGATTGCTACGACTGGCAAGTCTGCGTACATTGTACAGCAGGATGCTACTTGCTCTGGCTTCCAGCACATGGCTGCGCTTCTGCGTGACCGTGATCTGGGTAGTCTGGTCAACCTCACGGCTGGCACTCGTAGTGACTTGTACATGGCTGCTACCGACTTCCTGTGTGAACAGGGGACGGCAGTTGGCGTGTTCTTGGCTGACCATGACCGAAAGGTTGTGCGTTCTGAACTCGCTAAGCCAACTGTCATGTTGACAGGCTATGCCTCTACCGCTGAGGCACTAGCCCTGTCGTACCTTGGGTACGATGGCAAGGCAGAGTACACGGACAAGACCGGCGAAACTGTCATTGCGACACGTTTCAAGGATGTGAAGCAGGCACTGAAGCAAGGTGCTGATGTCAACTTCAATCCTGATTCAATCATGACTCAATGGTTGGATGGTCGGACTGGTGAGAAAGCTATGTATGCTGCACTCACCTTTGCTCGTGAGTTCCAAGAGGCATTGTTCACGCTCTGCCCCTCGGTCAAGGAACTCATTACTTCAATCAAGGGTGCTGCTTTATCGCACTTCAACAAGACTGGGGCAACTCTATCTTGGACTACACCATTGGGATTGTTTATCTTTCTTTCCCCTTGGAAAGTCACTGAAGATACGCACACTGTCTCTTTCCAATCTGGAGGGATTCGCAAATCCATGAACGTCTTGTCATTGCGACCTGACTCCATGGGTGGTGCAGCAGGAGCTTTACCCAACTTGATTCACTCCTTGGATGCTTGCCTTGTTCACATGGTAAACCTTGCCCGCATCGGGCTGGGTATGCCATGGGCTGACATCCATGACTCCTTCGGCTCCACTGTTGGAGATGTCAAGCGTACCGTTGAACTGGTGAATGACGCTTTCGTTGAGGTTCACACCAAGTTTGAGATCAATGATGATGTGCTTCGATTGCACAATCGTTCGATCTTGAGCAAGGGTGATCTCTGTCTCTCAGAGTTGGAACAAATTATCTTCTGATAATCCTCTCTGACCAACGATGTATGGATGTGAAAGCATCCATGCATCTTTATGCCGATTAATAATTTATTATTACTATTTATTATTATCAATGTATCTGTAATGGTTATGGATGTGATGGTGATGGTGGTGGTAATGGTGGATGCAGGACGCAGGACTCCCGAGAGGGTCCCCCCCGCAAGCGGGTCCCCCCCAAGAACCTCGGCAGATCCAGCGTCCTAGGCGACCCCGGTCAGACGGGGCTGACACAACTTCATAGGAGAATAAACATGAAGGTGAATGTGATGGATACTAAATCCAAATACGAGGCTATGGTGGCTGATGGTAAGGCTGCTGTGGTGAAAGGTATTGCTTGTGGCCCTGCTGGGTCTAAGCAAAAGGTAGCCAAGCAAGTGTGCGAGGCTAATGGAATCTCACTGGAAAAGACAGTGAAGAAAGTAAAGGACTACACCACGATGGATGATGCTGTGCTGGCAAACATTCTGTCGATGGATCATGTAGGTGAAGACAAGAAGGCCGCTGTGCAAGCAGAGGTTGATCGGAGAGCAAATGCGTAAAGCAACAATCTCAGATGCAAGAGTTGATTATCTGTACTATATCAAGGGATACAGTTTACAACAAGTTGCTGAATCACTTGGCTATACACCAGATGGTATTTACAAAAGCATGAAACGACGAGGTAAGAAACTTCGTCCACGAGGTCGACACAAGATGGTAACAATCAACTTGTCTGGCGACTGGCGTAAACAATTGAACGCATCACTGCGTAAGTGATGTACTGAATCACATAGAGGTGATAAACTATCGACGCTATCAAGGTGTAGTGGTCAAATCAAACACACAAACTACTTCACTAGTCTAATTAACTAGTGATTAGCCGTGGCGGAATAACTCTTTAACAGAGGAGTAACGCACAACTACCAAGATGGAGACCCATCTGGCAGAGTCCAATCGGATGAGCCAACCTTAGTCAGGTTCGTGTAGGTGGTACGAAGTAAGGACACTCGAACTTGATCTGTTCCCGAAAAGTTGTAGGTAAACAAGCAATCCTACCGGCACCAAACTATTTGATAACATTATCACCCGGACTGAAATGTTCGCGTTAACATGTGTGCTGTTATCAACGCCTTACCCCACAGGTGTAAAGAGGTGGGTAGCAGGGGTGCGATTCTGCTAAACCAACGCACACTTTTTCAACAAGGTAATTGTGATAGAACACTAGTAACTTGAGTGACCAACACTTGAGTTGCTAGTGTTTTATTTTATTTTTGGGGGGTATTTGTGGTGGCTATTGTGGCCCCAAGGAGATAACATGTACCCAATCGAAGATGATTTCGATGACATTCAATGTGAAGACTTTTATGGAGATGACTATGAGGCCGTGGAAACTGACTCTTGATATCGACGCTACCCACAAGTATGATGGTGAAGGTAGTGGAACAAAGGTAGCATACTTTGTAGATACTATGGCTAGTAAAGCTTGGTGTCAAACTATTACATCATACAATATCAATGTGACTAGAAAATATGGCTATCAACAAAACTATGATGATGCTTTCAAACGCTTTGAACTTGTAATCAATGGTGAATTTCTAGACAAAGCATTGGAACAATGCCGTACAATTATGCGATCATTGTCTGTTACATCTTACTTGAACTACTGTCAGGTAGAAAGAGAGTATCATAATGGAACGGAAGAAGCCGAAGAAGCTGAAGTTTCCCCGCCGTATTGAATCGGACGGGGAGGTTCGTCGCCCTAGGTCTAAGACATGGGGTGGCGAGGAACGTAAATCAAATAGACAACAACAAAAGAGGAGACTCCGTGATGGAGACTACGACATTTAGGTACGATTGTACCGGCGATGCATCTCATATTATTAAACAAGAGGTGCATTTTATTGCAAATAATTATTTCTTCGTAAGTAAAGTCAATCGACCAGAAGATGGCGAGCCTGAGACTATGATCTTTGAATGTACCGAAGCAGGCAATGTCTTAAACTGGAGCGAAGAGTATGCAACTTACGACGATATAGCTATTAAAGAGACAGTGGATAGATTCCACGCTATTCTTTTGACCCACGGTCTTGTTGAAAAATCAGAGGCTGATGCTTGTAACGAAAGGTTTCGACAAAGTGATGGGGAGTAGACTACTATTGTTTTTTCTCTTTGGCTGCTCGGGACAACCCGTGTACGTGCAGCCTGAGTTTAATGAACCTGCCTCCTTACTCGGAGCTGGTGATCAGCTTGGTTATGATACTTATATGGACTATGAACTAAAGGAAGATTTAAATGTCCGATTCATTTACGATTGAAGTTGAAGTAACTTCGCAATACTATGAGACTGTACAGTTTACATTCTCACAAGAAACACTTGACGTACTTAACTGTAAGAACAAAGATGATCTTCTTCTGAAGATTCAGAACGAAGACATTGATGCTTTTGATTACTCGGAAGAGGAACACTGGGACTCTTATGACAGTGAAGTAAAACAAATCTATTGGCAAGATGCTAAACATGTTAACTAAAGGATATAACAATGCCTAACTGGTGTATGAATGAAGTAAGTATGAGTGGTGGTAAGTCTGATATGGAAGACTTCCTTGCTGAATTTTGCGAAGAAGATCCTAGTCAAAAGGGTCGCTATCGTTTCTTATATGAAAAGATCTCGCCTATGGGTGAGTATGAATCAGATGAGACTGGTTTCTCTACCATTGAAGCCCAGCGTGAAGCTTGGGGCTGCAAGTGGGAGATGACTGACTATGCTCTAACTGTAGCCGAAGAAAACTGGGGCGACAAAGATTGGATGCACCTTGATGGTAACTATGATACCGCATGGGGTCCACCCTACAAGATCTATGATCGTATTGTAGAGATCATTGAAGAGCGTGACTGGGACATTGAGTTCAATGAATGGTTCTACAAGGAACCCGGCATGCAAATTGCAGGGTGGTTGCCAGAATGAGAAGCTGGCACTACCTTACATTGGATGAATCAACAGTCAAGCATGGATCATGCGATGACTTTCGATTCTGTCGAGGAGAAGAAGACGTACCCAAGGTGCGTGCTATTGATATCCCTCGATTAATTGAACGTTTACAATACCACTATGAATCATATGAAATCTTAGAACAGGAACACTGGGATAAGATGCAACATAATCATGGAGATTAATAATGAAAGTTGAGAATAAGAATGCTCACCAATCTGCTAACAAGGTGTATTACTATGCTACCTGCGTGGATGAGGTGGGTAAAATTAAACACCTGCTTCTTACAGAGGCTGAGCTGGACAAGTGTGAGGATCGGGCAAAGAAAAATCGTGAGGATTTACCGAGCGGGTTCACTGCTATTTATGTTCAGCGTAATACATTCTGGTAAAAAATAATAAAAATTGTTTGACACATAAGACAAGGACGTATATAATGTGCATGTTGCCTGATGATAAAGATGATCTTGAAGATGATGTTCATTGCTATGATTGTGATGATATAGATGATAATAATATTATCTTTCAAGAAGAAGTTGACAGACTAGACTATAACCCTTATAATATAGAGGACAAATAATGAACTATATTGATCTTGCTATTCCAGAAGATGATGACATTCGTGATGAATGTATGTCAGTCATTGAAGACTGGATGATGAGCGAAGAAGACATGGAAAGATTTGCCAAGTATCTTTTCCCGTATCTTAAACCATACTTGGACAAACTGAAAGATGAGGAAACTAATCGTGCATGAGATGTATGAAAATGATTCTGCGATGTATGCCGGAAGCTCTGCTTGGCATGGGCTTGGGACTGTTGTTGCTGATGCTCCTAGCCCCTATGATGCACTCCGACTTGCTGGGTTGGATTGGCGAGTCATTCCTTCGCACAGCATTTGCTGTAACTACATGCGTGACGGTGTTGAGCGGTGCAGTGTTACAACTGACAAGGTAGCCAATGTCCGTGAGGACACAGGCGAGGTGCTTGGTTGGGTTGGTAACAACTACAAGCGTATTCAAAACATTGACGTAGCCGAGCTGGCTTACGCCGTGGCTGGTAATGAGACTAAGGTAGAGACTGCTGGCAGTCTTCGCAATGGTGCTCGTACTTACTTCTTGTTGAAGTTTAACGAGTTCTCTACGCAGCATAGTGATGATGTAACCAATGAGTATCTGTTGCTTGCCAACGGACACGATGGCTTGATGGCATTCAATGCTATCCCAACTGCTATCCGTGTTGTCTGTGCTAACACCTTGGCTATTGCTATGGCTCAAGCAAATGCATACCGCATTGCCCACAAGGGTGATATGGATCAGAAGCTTGACGATCTTCGTGTAGCTATTGCTTCTGCTAAACAAGATAGCCGTGTCTTTGAAGACAAGGTTCGATACCTTGCTAATCAAGGCATGACTCGCCACACACTGAAAGATTACTACAATCTGATGTACAACAAACACTTTAATCAAGTCGATGATGATTCATCTGACCGTGATTGGAAGAAGAAAATTGAAACCACTTTGAAGTGGGAGAATAGATTTGAGATTGAATCTAACACTGCAGGTAATAACCTGTGGAATGCATTTAACTCTATCACTTACTTCGTCGAGCACACCATGCCAACGCGTGGTCGTACCGATGCACAACGTCGAGAGAATCGACTACATACAAACATGTTCGGAACCTCTGGTTCTTTGAAGACTAAGATCTTTGAGAACACTTTGGAACTGATCTAATGAATCACGCGCACGCCCTCTCAGCGTGAACCCCGAATACTACTCAGGAAACTGGGTAGTATTCTTTTTCCAACATAAGGAGTATGCATGCTTTGGGATAAACTGTCTTATGAAGAACAGCAAAGAAGAATTGATATCGAATCTACTATGGAAGAGGAGACGTTGTTATCTTCTATCCAAAAGTATTGGGATGATTATGACAGGGCACCCGATGAGGGTATCCCTGAACAAAAACTATTAGATGATTTTATTGATGAGCTAGCTCCCCAGTATCAGGAGTGGATTGATAAGGTATCTGATAGTCCTAAGTGTCCGCAGTGGGTCTACCCATTATTTGCATTAGGTGCTCACAAGATGGCAGACCTAACGCTTAGATCTGTGATGCGACTGTGGCTAAACAGTAATGCTTTCAAAGAAGACAGCGATGGTATTGTACACCCACCACTTGCACAGCATGTGGTTAGAATGATATCTAAAGATGCAGTAAATATTATTGCTTATCAGCTAGCTAAAGAAGAACACAGAGATGACTGGCAAAGACAGTCTAAGTTTATTAAAAACTGGTCAGAAAAAAGATGTATTGCTTTTGCTACTAAGATGGCAAAGATTCCAGACATGACGCTCAAACAGAAGGATGACTTTGGTCATCACATGTTGCGTATTGCAGAAGCTTCTGGCGTAGTGCAGACTACTAAACGCAGCAAGCGCAGGGGTAGAGGGTGGACTCATGCATTGCATGTAGAGTTTAGCCCTGCTATCCTAGCCTATCTTAATGAACGACACAAGCTAATGGAAACATCTATGCTTGTATATCGTCCAATGATTATACCCCCTGTTGAGCACAACTTAGATAGTTCCGGTGGGTATCTTCACCACTGGATTCGTAAAGAAGTTGTACATAGATATGTCTCTGAGTATGCAGAAGATAAAGTTGTACACCAAAAACACTCAGAGCCGTCACAGTTTGTGCTTGATGGTGTCAATGCTATGATGCAAACGGAATGGACAGTCAATGACAGAGTGTTAGAAGTTATGGAAAACATGTTTAAGTCAAACAATCAATTAGCTAATCTACCTGCATATAACTTTGATGAGTTCTCATATAATGAACCGTACCCTGAAGATGGGCCGAAAGATGTGCAGGCTAAATGGTGTCAGCGTAGAGAAGAGATGTACAGTAATTGGTTTAAACAAGAGCAGGCTAGAGCTAGAATGTTAGTTCGCTTGACTCTTGCTAAGAAGATGCAGAAGTATCAATTCTTTTACATGCCAATGACGCTCGACTTCCGGGGGCGAGCGTACACTACATGTGAGTTACTGTCTCATCAAAGCTCTGACTTTGATAAAGCATTGATTCATTTTGCTGAGCCTGTAAAACAAACAGATCGTGGATTGTATTGGGTTAAAGTTCATGCTGCTAATATGTTTGATCAAGATAAACTTTCTTTTGATGAGAGAGTAGAGTGGGTAGATGATAACATGGATATGCTTCAAGCAATTAATGATGATCCCTACTCTAATAAAGAGTGGGTATCAGATAAAAAGAAAAAGAATCCATCATTCCAAAGGCTTGCTGCTGTGTTTGAAGTATGCCGTACAGATGGGTTGACTCAGTTAGCACCGCAGATGGATGGCGCATGCAATGGTTCGCAGCACTGGGCTGCTATCATGGGTGATAAGGTAATTGGTGCATTAACTAATGTGTTACCTGAAGACAAACCACAAGATCTGTACCAATTTATTGCAGATAAAACTACTGACTATTGTCGAAAAAATACTAAGAATATTTCTTGGTGTGAAGACTTCCTTGAGTATTGGCCTGAAGGTATTGATCGTGCTGTAACCAAACGACCTACTATGTGTGACGCATATGGGCTAACATTTTATGGTATTCAAAAGTATATTAAGATTGAAGGTCATGTTGACTGGGTGCCCAAGGAAAAACAAGGTGGAGCTATTGTAGAGTTAGCCCGAGCAATCCAGCATGGGCTAGGTGAGGCATTGCAGGAGCCCAATCGTGGCAAGGAATGGCTCAAGGAATGTGCTGAGATATGTGGTAATGCTGGCTTTCACCTAGAGTACACTGTCCCTAGTGGCTTTAAAGTAGTACATGCATACTACCAGATTAAAAAGAGAAGATCATTAGCGTCACTCTTTAACCACAAAGAACTTATATTTTGGAATGTTTCTAAAGAAGTGAATAGAGATAAAGCAATGCTTGGTATACCACCAAACTACATACACTCACTAGATGCAAGCCATATGTTCTGCACTGTAAAACAAATGATTAATGCGGGTATTGAAAGATTCAGTATGATCCATGATTCGTATGGTTGTCCCGCACCATATGTGGATATGATGAATCAATTTATTAGAGATGAGTTTTTAAAAATGCACAAGGAGAATCAACTTGAAGTATTCAAACGATGCGTCGAAGCAACCACGGGGGTCACACTCCCTGATGTCCCAGACAGAAGAGACATGGAACTCGAGCGAGTCTTGGACTCCAAGTACTTCTTTTCATGAGTTGGTGGAGATCTGGTGGTATGATGCGGAAACTTGTGGCGGCCCCGGTTGGGTTGACCGCGATGATGCTACTGATTATATTTATGGTGATCTTCCTACTATTAAATCTGTTGGCTTTCTTTGTGCTATTACCGATACTCATTATTCTATTACCGACAATGTGGGTCACAACCAAATTGGCGGGGTCACAAAGATCCCCCTCGGTATGGTAAAGGAAGTGTATTACTTAGAAAGGACTAATGATGACACACTTAATAATCAATTCGGAAGGCGACATGGAGAAGGGAATTGAAGAAGCAACTAAACTGGCAAAGATTGATGGCAGTAGTCTAACACTAGAGCTACCATCAGAACCGTTTGCTAAAGTGTTTATGGAAAATATGTTCGTAGCCTTTGTTGAGGCTGGTGTAAAGAAAGATACTAACATGCAGTTGAACGTAATGTTCCCTGTAGAGGAGGATATGGATGAAGAAGAAAGCGATGGAGCAGGCGAAGAGTAAGCCTGCTACTAAGTTCTTTCACAAGGGAGAATGGTTTGACGTTCTCGAAGTGAAAGAGTATAATAAGGATGAGCTCAATGCTCTGCAACAATTGCATATTGATGGTCTTGTTGACCTGTATGCATCGCGTAAAGCTGAGGCTTGTAAGTACAAGCACATTGCTGATGAGAAAGGTCAGTTCATTTCGGCTGAATATATTGAGGGCTCAGAAAGAATGGTAGATCTACCTTCCCATGTTGATCAATGGAAAGATGACTACAAACGGAGATTTAGAAATGGCAAGAGTACTCGTAATAGGTGATACCCACTGTCCAGCCATGGACCTTGGGTATCCAAACTTCCTAGAAGAAATGGCTCAGCAATGGGAGACTGATACCGTAGTTCATATCGGTGATGTCGTTGACTGGGCCAGTATTTCTTACCACGAGAAGATGCCGGGGTTTGATAACCCAGCCTTGGAATACCAGAAAGCTCTGGATCAAGTGCAGATGTTGTACAAGTTATTCCCTAAGGCTACTGTTATGACCGGCAATCATGACGATCTACCCCGGAGACAGATGACTACTGTTGGCCTACCTGAAGAATGCTTAGTAGACTATAACTATTTATGGCAAACTCCGGGGTGGCAATGGAGGCCAAGATATGATTCTTACAATATTGATGGGGTTATATATCGCCATGGTGATTGCGGTCGTGGTGGCAAGTACGCTGCCCTAAACAATGCTATGGATAATTTTAATTCTTATGTCCAAGGTCACACACACTCACTGTCTGGTGTTAACTACTATCGTAATGAAGGTGGTAAAGTCTTTGGTATGAATGTTGGTTGCGGTGTTGACCATGATCAACTTGCTATGTATTATGCTAGACGTTATAATGCTAAACCTATCTTGGGTTGTGGTATTGTATTAGATGGTAAGTATGCATACTGGGAGCCTTACGATGGCGTTACGGGATAACCTTAGAGACAAATGGTTTAAGGGTAATAAGGGTAGAACTAAAGACAGAGATGTTAGGTTCAATCGCCCCGGTGTAGGTGGTAGCCACAAGTGGAAACCAACTAATATGAACGATCAGAATGGTAAAGGTTCTGAACGAAGAGAAAAAATTATATCTTCTGAAGAAGAAGACTTGCGTTGGAAGCTTGCTTTTGGTAAAATATCTGAACAAGAATACAACGAAGCCATGGAGAAATTAAATGGCGAAGAATCAGATTGATAACAATACTGTTGCCCGTATGAAGAAGGCGGGAAGAACTCGTCGGCAACATAAGAACAAGTATGGTCAGCGTAAGGCTGGCAGAAAGAACTGAGGTAATTATATGAATGATCCTACAAAAGTTTTTAACACACACACGTTAGATGTGAAATGGTCACATCTGCATCGTCCCGATGACAAGTTTGGTGCTCCCGGCAACCACAACATCACTGTTGTCGTTGACGATCAGCTGCAGAAGCAGCTCGATGAAATCCAATCAGCTCTTGGTGGTAAGAAGATCAATGGTATGTATGAACAAGAAGGCGTTAACTCAATCAAAGTTAAGTCTACGATCTTTACCAACCCACCAGAGAATGGCGGAGAGAAGAAGGATTGCTACCCCTGTGTAGATGCTAACACCCAACCAACTGAGGCTGTGCCTTTCGGTGGTGACAAGGTGCGGCTTCGTCTTAAGCCTATGCTTCTCAAACGAGATGGCTCTGTATCATTCTTCTTGAATGGTGTCCAGATCATTGAGAAGGGTGAACAACAGCAAGGTAGCGGCTTTGCTAAGACTGAAGGATACGATGGCTCTGAGGCCACCGCTCCTGAGGTTGAGACTCAAGACACCCCGTTCTAATGGAGTGGTCCTTTCCCATTAGTCCTGTTGCGGCTAGTAGACCCCGTGTGTCAAAGCACGGGGCCTACTTCGCCGGACCCTACAAGAACTTTCGACGCGAAGCAGCGGAGATTGTAGACGATGTATTGGGAGAATGGGAGCCGTTGTCTGGTCCACTGACTGTAGATCTTGAACTGTTTATTGGCAGACCTAAGACTACTAAGTTAGATGCACCAAGAGCGGACATTGATAATTTTGTAAAGGCTATCTTTGATGTCATGAATGGTAAACTATGGGATGATGACTCACAAGTAATTAAACTATACGCTACTAAACAATGGGCTGAAGATGCAAATGGATATTTTGTTTTGGGAATTAACAAGGAGAAACCCAATGAGTGATTGTAAAGAAAATAAATGCAGTGCTGAAGACTGCGTGAATCAAGCTGCTGTGTATTTGAGCGAGTTTGCAACTGTCGATAATGATTTCTTTGTTAACAAGATTGCCAATGGTTATCTTGTAAAGATTGATGGCAAAGATCATCATGACAATTGGATTAATAAACAGTTCGCCATGCCAACGATTGCATGTGTTGAACAAACCTTTGTCGCATGGGCAGAGCACAAGCGGGACAGCTAACCGCAGGCTCCATAGCCCAACGGCAGAGGCAGTGGACTTAAAATCCATCCAGTCCGGGTTCGAATCCCGGTGGAGCTATTTGCTTTTGTAGCTCAATTGGATAGAGCAACTGCCTTCTAAGCAGTAGGTTGCAAGTTCGAGTCTTGCCAAGAGCGTTATGTGTCACCCAGTCGGTAGGGTGGCACATTTATTTTAGGAGATAACATATGTTATTAGAATTATTGTTGGCTGGTCTTAGTGGACCAGACTTTGTAGATCAAGTTGATGTTGGTGATGTGTCAGAAGACTTTCAATGGACGGGTAGCTTTGTAGCTTCCTACTTCTTGGATGAAGAAACTTCGACAGAATTGTTTGTGTATACATTCTCAAACGATGCAACGTCTGACATTGCAATCTTTGATCTTGTAATTGACGATACAATTACTTGGAATGTTGAAGTGAGCCCCGGTGAAACTGTTAGCTACAGCTACGTTACTGACGATGTGTATGGCTATGAGTATCAGTCGGCGGTTCTCTTCAATGCTGAAGAAGGATCGTATGATTTTTTTACTACGATTGGGACTCAGTTCGAAGGTAATGTTATTCCTGCCCCCGGTGCTCTGGCTATGCTTGGGCTCGCTGGCTTCGGTAGGAGAAATAGAAAGGAATAAGTATGAGTGTTTGTACTCATCACGAACCCTGTCCTCAATGTAGGGGGCAGGGTCGTGATCAAACGGGAGACAATCTTGCTGTCTATGATGATGGTCACAAGTATTGTTTCGCATGTGGATATTGGGAAGGAGATAAACCCATGAATGATATGAAACCAGAACCTGTTTATGATGAAGATTGGAAGCCCTACAAAGGTGCTTGTCAAGTTCTTTCGCATCGTGGAATCAAAGAAGATGTGACTAAGAAGTTTGACTATCAATCTGCAAACATGAACGGTAAAGATGTAGAGATTGCTAACTACTACAGAGATGGAGAGCTGATTGCTCAGAAGTTGCGTGGTCCTGATAAGCAATTCAAATGGATAGGTAAAGCAAATAACCTTCCGTTGTATGGACAATGGCTGTGGCCTTCCAAGGGTGGCAAGAAACTTGTCATTACCGAGGGAGAAGTCGATGCATTGACTGTCTGCCAAATCAATGGCGGCTGGCCTGTAGTCTCATTACCAACGGGAGCACAAGGTGCTTTGAAATCTATCAAAGATAACTTGGAGTTTGTTAACTCGTATGATGAAGTCATCCTTATGTTTGATGAAGATGAGCCGGGAAGAGATGCGGCTAAGAAGGTAGCTGAGACATTGCCTCCGGGTAAATGCAAGATTGCTAACCTGCCATTCAACGATCCAAACGATTGCTTGCTTGCAGGTAAGAGTAAAGAAGTTATGACTGCTATGTGGAACGCACAGCATTACAGCCCCGACGAGATCTTGCACATCTCTAACATTAATCTTAATGAAGATACTGAACAGAGTGTGTTCTCTTACCCTTGGGGCAACATGAACAAGTTCTTGATTGGTCAACGATCAGGAGAAATTACTCTCTGGACATCGGGTACTGGCTCAGGTAAGTCTACTATCATTCGTGAAATCATTTGGGATCATCTCAAACGAGGACGCAAGTGCGGTGCTATCATGCTAGAAGAATCACCCAAAGAAACTATTGAAGATATTATCTCTTTGATTATCAACAAGCCTGTTCGATCTATTCGTGCTGAACGATTGATGCACAAGCTTATGGAATCAGAAGGTCAAGATGTATTGGCTACCAATGAGATTGATACTTTCAATGACGCAGAGTACCATGATGCTTTGGCTAAGCTGGGCAAGACTGGGTTCTATATCTATGATCACCTTGGTAACAACGGTGTAGAAAACCTTGTGCAACGCCTAGAGTTCATGGCTGTGTCTCTTGGTATTGAGGTTATTGTTCTTGACCACATCACTGCTGCCGCTACTGGTATGCTTGGTTCTATGAATGATAACGAACGACTGTTGATTGACAGTCTTATGAAAGAGTTGCGATCACTTGTGTCACGCACTGGCGTACACATTCACATTGTATCTCAGCTTGTCAAGAATGGCAAGGCGTTTGAAGAAGGCGAACGTATTACTATGCAGGATCTTAGAGGCTCAGGCTCTCTTGCTTCTGTACCTAATACTGTTATCGCATTGGAGCGTAACCGACAAGACCCAGATGAGGTAGTCAAGAACACAACTACAGTTCGTGTCTTGAAGAATCGTCTGACTGGTAAGTGCGGCGTAGCTTCAGCTCTCTACTACAATCATAACTGCGGTAGACTGGAGGAAGTCGAGTATCAGGAATCTGATGCAGGCAACGTATCGTTTAACTAATAGGAGGAAGAGTCTCATGAACCGACTCGTACTAGACATTGAGGCCAACGGCTTAAATGAAATTAATTTAAATTCAAAAGGCAATGTGATCCCTGAGGTAACTCAGGTTCACTGCCTTGTTATCAAGGACGTAGACACAAATGAAATTAAAACTTATACTGGTATGGACATTAGATCTGGCGTTGATGTGTTGCGCAATGCCGACTGTCTTATTGGCCATAACATTACGATATATGACATCCCTGTGCTCGAAAGGTTCTACGGTCCTATTCTCACTGAGCAACAAGATACTCTCATTATCTCCCGAATGATGTACCCTGAACGGGGTGATCATCCATTGGGTGGTAACTCTCTTGAGTGCTGGGGCAAACACCTTGGTTGTCACAAGCAAGACTATCAAGGTGGTTGGGAAAAATACTCAGATGAAATGCTAGAGTATTGTATTCAAGACGTAGAAGTTTCTCATAAGATTTGGGAAGCACAACAGGAGTTTATAGATGCAAATCCTAAATCCGTTTGGCTTGAGCAGCAAGTTACAAGAATTATTGCTAATCAAATTGCTAATGGCTTTTGCTTTGACATTGATGCTGCATACGATTTGGAAGAAGAGTTGCAGTACAATAAGATTTCTATTGAAGATGAAATGAGACAAACATTTCCACCTCTTACTGAAGAACGCTGGTCCGAGAAAACAGGACGGCGACTCAAAGATAAGGTAACAGTCTTCAACCCGGGTTCCCGCAAGCAAATTGCGGAGCGGCTTAGTACCAAGTATGGTTGGGTTCCCCCATTAACCGACAAGGGTAATCCAAAGGTTGACGAAGCTGTGCTTAGAGAACTCAAGTATCCAGAAGCTAAGGTACTGATCAAATATTTTGATACTATCAAACTACAAGGTCAAGTATCTGACTGGATCAAGCGGGCTTACCATAGCCGTGATGGTAAGATTCACGGCATGGTAAACCCACAGGGTACAGTGACGGGTCGTATGACTGCATCACAACCCAACCTGCAACAAGTGTCAGGAGACAAGAGAGCACGAGCATTGTTCAAACCTTCTACTGGTAATGTACAAGTCGGTATTGATGCTAGTGGTCTAGAAGCACGCATGCTTGCATCCCGTATGGCTAAGTATGACATGGGAGCGTATGCAAAGATTATTCTAGAGGGAGATATCCACTCTGAGAATCAACATGCTGCTGGATTGCCAACAAGAAACGATGCAAAGACTTTCTTCTATGGCTTCTTGTATGGTGCTGGTAATGTAAAGATTGGTAAGATCATTGGCAAGAATGCTAATGCTGGTGCTGCTCTTAAGAAAAAGTTCTTGACTCGTTTGCCAGCTTTGAAGAAAGTTATTGATGATGTCAAGGCACATGTTGATAAGACTGGTAAAGTTAAACTGCTTGATGGTAGGCTTGTACCCTGTCGATCACAACATGCTGCACTCAATGTGCAACTGCAAGGTGATGGTGCTATTGTAATGAAGGTAGCACAAGTTCTCCTTGAACGTAAGATCAAAGACATGCCTGTTAAGTTTATGGCTACGGTGCATGACGAGTGGCAGCTTGAATGTCCAGCAGATATTGCAGAAGAGGTAGGCAAGCTTGGTGTACAAGCTCTACTTGAGGCGGGCGATAAGTTAGATTGTAAGATGCCCATTGATGGTGAGTATCAAATCGGAAAGGACTGGTCAGAATGTCACTGATTAGTGTAGACTTTTATGAATTCAGGGATGATCCAGTGGCTAATTTGGTTTGGCTTACAACTAAGCCTTTGTTTACAAAGACACCGCGTAAAATTAGCCATTGCAATCTTGTACTAGAATTTGGTGGTAATAAATATACTGTAGTAACAAGCGATAAGTTTTCTGCTAGAGTAGTTGATAGAAATAAATTCAATGAGTTGTATGAGCCACCTGTATACAGCCATGTGTTTGGTGAAACTAATCTTACCTATAGCACATTGAATAAACTAGTCACTGGTTATCGAGGTAGTATTTTAGAAACTGCATGGTGGCGATTGACTGGTTACTATTTGGGATGGAAACCAAGGTTGTGTACAATTCTGTCGCAAGAGATTTTACGAAGCAGTGGGTATATGGTACAATATAACCACAAACCTATTGAGTTTTATGAGGAGTTAAAGAATGAAAACTATTATGTTCTCAGGCAAAGCAAGGGTTGGGAAGACCCACGCTGCGAATCTGATTGCAGAGCTCGCATTTGCGGACGGTCTGAGGCCAGTATTTCTGCCCTTCGCAAAGCCTATCAAAGATAAAGCCAAGGTTGAAGGCTATACCAAAGAGGATAATCCTCAGGAGTATAGGTCTTATTGTCAATTGATGGGCGAGACTGCTCGTGGTATTGATCCTGATCATTGGATTAAAGCATGGCAGAAAGAGTTTGAATCTTATCAAGATAAAGAGTCTGATTTAATTAGACAAGATAAGAAACATTGGGAGTATCTCGTTATTGTAGATGACTGCCGTTATTTAAATGAGATTGCATTGTGTAAAGATCTTAATGCACATCTTTGTTTTGTATCACACGGTCCTCGTGAATTGGAGGATCATTATGGAAATTGGAGGAATCATGAATCTGAAGAATGGGCTAATGAAGTTGAGGACAATGGTCAAGATTACGATGTGGAACATTGGATCGAAAATCATAATGGCATCAAGACGTATGAAAGGATGATCCGAGAAGTTTATTATCAAGTCAGTAAGACTGAGGCTGTCTCTATTGCTAGTATGAAAAAAACTATTAAGAAGTTATTGGATATGTTAGATGATGAAGAAACCAAAGACAGCGGTAATTGACGGAGATATCCTAGTATATCGTGCGTCATTCTGGGCGGACATGGAAGGCATTGACGAGCTTCCTGTACGCTTGAAGCATGATGTTAAGAGATGGACACCACGGGGCTGCAAGCCTATTGTAGCCCTGTCCTGTCCCCGTAAACAGAACTTTAGACGCAGGGTGTGGCCTGAATACAAAGCTCACCGTGATGACACCAATCAACCTGATTCTATTAACTATGCTATTGAAATTATAGTTGATGGTTTTGATATTGTTAAGTATCCCCAGCTTGAGGCTGATGATATTATGGGTATTGAAGCATCAGCTGGCAATGCCATTGCTGTAACTATTGATAAGGACTTACGTTGTGTCCCCGGCTGGCACTGGAATCCTGATAAAGAAAAGAAACCTATCTGTATATCCGAAGAGGATGCGGATAGGTTTTTTTATGAGCAGTGGATGACTGGAGATACGACCGATAATATCCCCGGTCTATGGAAAGTGGGACCTAAGAAGGCTCAGAAATTTTTAGACAACACGCCTCCCGAAGATTGGGTAAAAGAGATCCAAGAAATGTATCGTGTCGAAGAGAGGCCAGAGCATAAGGGTCGAGCAGGTTTAGATCCTATAAGGTTTGGGAAAGCTATGGCTTGGTGTGTACGAATACTCCGTGATGGAGAGTACGATAAGTCTAGTCAGCTCATAAACTTATGGAACTTTGGGTATAAAGGAGACAAGAATGGATTCCAAATGTTCTAATTGTGGTGCTACTAATATGGTTCAAGCGGGCGTGTGTTCTGTATGTACTAATTGTGGTTCAACTAGTGGTTGTTCCTAATGTATTTTGAAAAAGTAACTAGATGTAACTCCTGTGGTCGTTTGACTACAGGGGTTTTTGTTCATGGACACACACAATGTTCGTGGTGTAAAGTAAATATAGAGCCCTGTTGTCAGGGTCAGGAGAATAATCATGCCATATGTAAAAGAAACAATTATCAACAAAGCACAGAAAGCCGTAAGATTAACTGATGCTGAGTTGTCTATTGTGATTGGACACCTTTTAATTGAAAATGAAAAGTGCCATGAAAAAATTGAGGAGTTAAAGAATGAAGTCAAAGAGCTTTCCACAAATCGACAGCCTCGTGCCAAAGCTACTAAGCGAAATGTACCCACCACTGGAGTATCAGGAGAAGGTAACTCGTGAAGAGTGGGCCTTCCGTGGCGGTCAACGTGACATCATTAGAAAGTTAGAAACAATTATTAAACAACAAGAGAAGGGAGCCCGATAATGCATGAACCATTTCATTTTGAGACACCATCTCAAGCACAAGCAAGATTAAGAGCAGAACGCGAAGCAGCAAGAGATGCAGCAGGTTATGGCTCCGGTCCCTTATCTAATGCTTTATATGATATACAAACTATCGAAGGTGACACTGGTATTGAGCGAGGAATGAATCGTCTTTATCGAACGGCAACAGGTAAAATGTTTGGCTTTGGGGCTTCTATAAATAAAACTGTCGATAGTCTTAAAGAAAGAGGATTTTCTGATTCAGAAATTAAAAATTTTTTTAAAGATGTTGATGCTAATCCAGAAGAATATGGCGTAGTTGGCAATATTCAAAGGAACAACGATGAGTTAAATAGATATCTTATGGCTTATGTAGATGAGTCTAGTAAATTATATCAACAAACTCTCGATACAGAGAAAGAAATGAAAAGGGAGGAAGCCGATGCTAGACTTCAGCGAGAATATGACAAGGCGGTTTTGGAAACTAATAGACCTACTGAAGAAGAAGCTGGGTTGGTAGCAGAACGTCGCCGTCAAAAAGAAAAAAGCAAAGAGTACGTTCAAAGTAAAGGTGGAGTATCTATGAGAGAGGCCCGTAAGGGTGGTGCTGTTATGATTCCGCAGAGGAGGCCAATGTGATTTTTACTAATAGAGGAAAAACTACCAGCTTATTGTTTGGTAGAAGCAAAAGAAAAAAAGCAGCCAAAAGAGAAGCTGCATTTTCTAAATTTAGAACAGAATTAGCTGTTAAATTTAACAAAAGATTTATGGCTCAACAAGATCGCCGTCGTGAATTTATGATGGGTGGAGTTTTAGCTAAGTATCGGCAAGAACAAACCAGTGCGGATAGAGCTGACTTTGATTTTAAGGCCAGACAATCTGCTGCTGATAGAGTGGCAGAACAAATGTTAACAGAATCAAGAGAGGCTTATAGACCTCGTAAGCAATCATTAGGCATGTTGCGTGTGCCAAGGAGGATGTAAGTATGGGATTTGGTGGTGGTTATGACCCGTCTGCAATGCAGGCGCAAACAGAAGCTAACTTAGCAAGAGAAAGAATAATGCGTAAGCAGGACCAAGAAGAGGCTCGTAATTCTAGGCTGGAAGAAGAAAAGCTTAGATTATCTTTAGAACGTGCTGCAAGAGAAGAACAGTATGCTGCTATGGAAGCTGAGCAAATGGAGATTGAAGAGAAAGAAGAAGAAGCTATCCAAGAACAAGTAGGTCAAGATAAGACTATGCAAAATGTTATGTCTTTCTTTTCTGAAAGACCCGGAGTTCAAATTAGTAAAGCACCGGGAAATGAAACGAGGCCATCATGAGTATTAAAGAACGGTTTCGTGAGCTAGATAGTAGACGTATCCGAAAGTTGGAACGATCAAGATATGTAGCATCCTTAACTGTTCCCTCTGTCCTTCCCCCCTCTGGTTGGACTAATGAAGAACAACTGCCTCAGCCCTTTAGTTCTGTGCCCGCTCGTGGAGTAGTTGGTATGGCATCTAGAATGTTATCGGCCATGCTTCCTGTTAATGATACACCATTTTTTAAATTCAGTTTAAGACCGGGGACAGAACCTGATCCTGAAATTAATAGTTACTTAGAAGCTATGAGCTCTCAAGTATATCGTAAGATTAATTCTAAAAATTTAAGAGAAGTCATCTTCCAAGCCTTGCAGCATTTAATTGTTGTGGGTGATTCAATTGTAATCATGGAAGATGATTTTAATTTTAGAGTAATTCGGTTTGATCATTTCGTAATGAGGAGGGAAGTAACTGGGGAACCAAAAGAAATTATTTATCTTGAGTTTGTAGCACGCAGTAATGACGAGGCTATTGAAGATAACTTCCGATCACAATATAGTGCTGACTATGCCTCTGAAGGTTATGATGTTATTTATAATAGATTGACTAAAGAGGAGAACTCAAATGAATGGTTTGTTGAAAGAGAGCAAGACGAAAGTATTATTGAAACAGGTTCGTATCAAGTGTTTCCTGTTATCCCTTTGCGTTGGAGCACTATTGCTGGTGAAAATTATGGACGCTCCCATTGCGAGGACATTGCTGGAGATATCCAATCCTTAGAGGCATTTACTGAAGCCTCGCAAGAAGGTATGGCTGCTGCCTCAACCTTCTGGATGGGCGTAGACCCCGCTGGTATTACCGAGATTGATGACCTTGCTGGTCAAGCTAATGGCTCTTGGGTAGCTGCTAGGCAACAAGATGTTATTGCTTTGTCTCCGGCACAAACATTAAACCCACAGATTCAAGCTACATTCCAAGCTGTAGAAACTATGCGTAGAGAAGTTGGTCAAGCATTCTTACTTGACTCAGCTGCTATTCCTAGCGGTGATAGAGTTACTGCTACTGCTGTGCGTAAGATTGGACAAGAATTAGAAACTGTATTGGGGGGAGCTTTTAGTTCTATTGCTAGAGAATTGTTTGTTCCTATTGTTGAGCGTGCTGTTTTTCTTATGTTGGACGAAGGTGAGATTGACGAGCGACTACAAAATCAATTCTTTGAAGATGGTGTTCTTAAAGTAGAAATTATTACTGGACTGCAAGCACTTAGCCGTGATACAGATCTTATGAAGCTTATGCAAATGGGCGAGATGATGCGTAATTTACCAGAACAAGCTATGCAAACCTTTAAGTTTGAAGAGTATGGTCGTGCATTGATTACCGCTCTTGGCTTTGATGCTAACAACTGGATTCGTACTGAAGAAGATATTAAGGCTGAGCAAGCTGAACAACAACGTGAAGCAATGGCTATGCAGCAACAAGCCGCAACGCAACAAGCGGTAACACAGGGCGTATCGCAAGCTGCAATGATGGACTTAGAACAGAGTGGTGGACAGGGTATTCAACAGGCAATGCAAGGGATGCAAGGACCACCAATGTAAATAAATTAGGGGGCGGGGCGTGGACAATACAGAATTACAAGAACAACTTGTTAGGATTAAACAGCAGTTAGAAGATTGCCGTGAAGAAAACAATCGCAAGTTAAAGACTGCATACGA
>Ga0208157_1000100_pt1 | contig 57176 bp, 61 predicted proteins | sample 5_EtaG_FD_184077 | JGI IMG/M metagenome (GOLD analysis project Ga0208157, IMG submission 184077) | Marine viral communities from the Subarctic Pacific Ocean - 5_ETSP_OMZ_AT15132 metaG (SPAdes) (version 2) | ecosystem: Environmental > Aquatic > Marine > Oceanic | place: Pacific Ocean | collected...
GCGTAAGACTTGGCAAGGCATGCCATCTTCTAAAGATATACACGGAGACAAATGGAATAGAGTTGCAAGCCATGTGAATGATAATTACTTTTTTATTGACATGGAACGTTATACATTAGAGTCTGTATTACGTAAAGGCGCAGAGCTAGTAAAACGTAAAGGTATTAAATGTTTAGTAATTGATCCTTTTAATAAAGTTAGAGATGTTGATTGTAAAACAGAAGATGTTAATCGTTATACAATGGAATATCTAACTAAGATAGAAACGTTTGCTAAAAAGTATGATGTACTTGTGTTTGTAGTTGCGCATCCAACAAAGATGTACAAAGACAAAGATGGTAAAATGGAAGAGCCTACAATGTATAATATAAAAGGTGGCGGTGAATGGTACGATGCTAGTTACCACGGTATATTAGTTCACAGAAACTATGAAGAAAAAACCGTTAAAGCAAAGATACTAAAAGTTAAGTTTCAAAACTTAGGTGAAAACGGCGCTGAAGCTCATTTTACGTGGGAACCAAGATCTGGTTGTTTTGTGCCTCATATAAACGCTGTAAATGAAAATGAACCAATGCCGTGGGAATAAAGCGTATAAACATGGGTCATTATATGGCTACGTCAGAAGAAAGAAAACATATGCAATGGTGTATAAATAATGGAATTAAAATATCTCCATTTGCACACAGCACATATGAATGGTACATAGACATAGAAATAAACGGCAAGAAAAACAGATCACCGTATCTATATAAAAAAGTACAGATATGGGAAGAAATATTTAAATTTTATAAATACTATTACAATAAATATGGCAAGAACACTATTTAAAAATGCAAATCAAGCTTATGCTTATCAACTTAATAGAATATTACTTGATGGTGTAGATTTTGATGATACTAAAGCTTTATTCAATATAGGTTTTACAATACAAAACCCTATGGATAATCACATTACAAACAAAGAACGTAAGTGGAGCTTAGAATATGCTGAAGCAGAATGGGAGTGGTATAAGTCAGGTGATCGTAGTATAGATAAGCTAGGTCAGATATATGGTAAGATACCACCGATATGGGAGAAAATGGCAGACAGTAATCGTAATGTTAATTCTAACTATGGTTATCAGTGGCAACGTAATAATCAAATAGATTATGTATGCGCTAAGCTTAGACAGAATAAAAACACAAGACATGCAGCAATAAGTATATATGACGCAAAAGAATGGTCATCATATAGAAAAGATACGCCATGTACTTACGCGGTACAGTTTACAATACTAGACAATAAATTAAACATGTCAGTCCTGATGCGTTCTAATGACATCTGGTACGGTTTCTGTAATGATCAATATCAATTCTCAATGTTACAACAATTAATTGCTGAGAGATTAACTATTGAGATAGGTACTTATTATCACTTTGCGCACAACTTACATTTATATAATAACAAACTTTAAAATATGTATTATTTATACCACATACCAGGTAAAAAGATAGGCGTAACACGTAATCTTAAGAACAGAGTAACCCTTATGCAAGGCTATAAGGAGACAGAGTATGAGGTTCTTGAACAGTCGCACGATATAGATTATATATCAGACCGTGAAATAGAACTTCAAAAGTCTTATGGCTATAAGGTTGATTTAAAAAAATATAAAAATCTAAAATTTAATAAAATGAAAATAAACGCTACAGAGCAGACCTCAACTTTCCCGTGTCCTGTTAATAAATTAAAAGGACAGCTGATGGATAACATAGGTTTAAAATGGCAAACAGAGTTTGGCCAGTTTGAAATAACACAAAAGAACATACCTTGGATAATGCACAATGTAAAGACATCAATGTTTAATCCTGATAGATCTTATATATACAACAAAGCTTTTTACGAAGCTTATTTTAACCCTAAAGATACACCTGAAGGTTGTTGTGGTAATACTTCTGAAAGATTTGATCTTATAAGAGACTGGGCTGCAACAAGAGGTTTATATCAACAAGGTGATCCACATACACAATATGTTAAATTACAAGAAGAAGCTGGTGAGCTTGCAAAAGCATTACTTAAAAATGATCAGCCAGAAATTGTAGATGCAATAGGTGATATGGTTGTAGTGCTTACAAATCTAGCTCATTTACAAGGATATGATATAGAATATTGTATTGATGAAGCCTACAAAGTTATAGCAGCTAGAACAGGTAAAATGATTAACGGAACATTTGTGAAAGATGCAGATTAAAACTAAAGATAAGATAGTACAAAATGTACTAAGGAAGATGGACGAACGTAGTTTAATAGGTCAAAAGAAATATGGAGCTACAATGATGCAAGAAATTGAAGGTCAAAAAAAAGATCTAGGTAGATTTATTGTTGACGTACAAGAAGAATTAATGGATGCAATACTGTATCTTGAATCAGCTAGACATTGTTTACGTGATGAGATTGAAGAAGCTATATATGCTAAAGCTAGAAGAGTAAATGATAATATAAATGATATAAACATTTACGATGAAACGATCTTTTAAACGTAAAAAAGGTCCAGTACAATCAAAAAAAATAACTTACGATGGTATTAAGTTTGCCTCAGGTTTAGAGCGATATATGTATATGGCTTTAAAAAAAGCTAAAATCAAAGCTAAATATGAAGGCCAAACATTTGAATTAATACCATCATTTGAGTTTGACTTAGAGTCTATAGAAAGACAAAGCAATGGCAAAGGTGAATATAAAAATAGAGGTAATAAGAAAATACTTAATATAAAGTACACGCCTGATTTTATAGGTAAAGACTTTATTATTGAAACTAAAGGTAGAGCTAATGAATCATTTCCAATACGTTGGAAGTTGTTTAAAAGAAAACTAATAGAAAGTAATTTTATAACTCAGTCACCTATAAACTGGACATTATATAAACCACAAAATCAAAAAGAATGCGACGAAACAATAAGATTAATCCTGCTCAAGCAAAACACTTAGCAAGATGTAAATACAGAGAGCGTCAAATCGACAAATGGTGGAAATGGAGCTTTGAAGTCAGAAATAAAATCAAATATAAAGAATTAGTAGAACAACAAGATAAATATAATATAAAAGTTTATGGATAAAATAAAAGAGTATGCTGTAACAAATTATCCTAAAACATTTAAAGATGTTAACGATGTTATAGTAGAGGAAAACGATATAGTTTATTTTATATCATCTCACAAAGATGGTTCGCCTATAATAATAAACAAAAAAACAATAAATGGATAAAGAAATAAAAAACTGGACTTTAAGTATAGGTTTTTACCCTGGTATATGTTTAGGTGTAAGAACGTACGATGAGCCAGATCAAACAGCTTATGTATTGTACATACCTTTTGTTGATATATCACTAGAAATACACGATAAATAATGGGACTATTTGATAATAGAATACCGTATAAACCTTTTGAGTATCCTGAGTACTACACAGAAGGCTGGTTAAAACAAGCTCAGGCGTTTTGGTTACATACTGAAATACCTATGTCAGGTGACGTAAAAGACTGGAATGAAAAGTTAACAAAAGAAGAGAAAAACTTAGTAGGTAATATACTATTAGGCTTTGCTCAAACTGAATGCGCTGTAAGTGATTACTGGACGCAAAAAGTAGTTGGTTGGTTTCCTAAACATGAAATACAGCAAATGGCTATGATGTTTGGATCACAAGAAACAATACACGCTGTAGCTTACAGCTATTTAAATGAAACTTTAAAACTAGAAGATTATGAAGCGTTTTTACATGAACCTGCGACAGCCGATCGTTTTGATAACTTGGTTGCTTATGATGGCGATAATGCTGTGGGTATCGGAACCTCCCTTGCTATCTTCTCCGCTTTTGCAGAAGGCGTTAGCTTATATAGTGCCTTTGCTGTTCTTTATAGTTTTCAGCTACGCAATTTACTTAAAGGTATCGGACAACAAATGAAATGGTCTGTAAGAGATGAAAGCTTACATAGTAAAATGGGTTGTCAGTTATTTAGACATATGTGCGAAGAAGACAATAGCTTACTAGACGCTTGTAAAGAAGATATTTATCTTGCTGCTAAGACTATGGTAGAACTAGAAGAAAAGTATATAGATAAAATGTTTGAAATGGGTGATATTGAAGGTATGAGATCATTTGATTTAAAACAATTTATAAGAAAAAGAGCTAATGATAAACTACAAGAACTGGGTTACAAAGATAAAAGAAGATTATTCAACTATGACAAAGAAGCAGCGGCTAACTTGGATTGGTTCTTTCATCTTACTGGGGGTCATACCCACACTGATTTTTTCGCGGTTAGGCCAACTGACTATAGTAAAGCAAATGAAGGTGAAGACTTTGAAGATATTTGGTAATGGACAGAAAAAGAAGATGGAAGTATAGACTTATAAAGTTTTTAAGATATACAAATAAATTAACTGCTTATCAAAAGTTTGCGTCACGTATTGGTTATTTTGGTGCGGCTTTTTTGATAGCAGGACAATGGACGTTAGAACCTAAGTTATTTATAATAGGTTTTGTTTGTGTAATGATACAGACAGCGTCAAGAAAACAATGGAATTTAGTAGCGCTAAACTTTAATGGTTTAACAGCGTGGATTAATCATTTAATAAATTAACATGCCACAAAACAAATTAAAACAAAAAGTAGAAGCTTTAACTAGAGTAGTTCAAGCTTTGATTAAAGAAATTCAATCAAATACTAGTTTGGCTCAAGGCACTTTAACAGCTTTTCAATTACATATAGGCGAAGAAGAGTGGAACAAAGTAGTAAAACAATTACAAGAAAGAGAACAAGAATCAAAACCTAAAGAGAAAAAACTAGAATTATAATATGTGGAATAATGAATGGAAAAAAGGAAAAGACTATCCAGAGTGGGGAGACACTGAAGTCTACAAAAAAACTATCGGAGGGGGATATCTTCTTAGCGGCGAGTCTCCTAGGCAAGCCTATGAAAGAGTTTGTTCCACAGTCGCAAAACGACTTGACAAACCAGAACTTGCGCAAACTTTCTATGAGTATATATGGAATGGTTGGCTCTGTCTTGCTAGTCCTGTTCTCAGTAATACTGGGACTGATCGCGGCCTTCCTATTAGTTGCTTTGGCATCGATGTAGCCGATAGCATAATAGATATAGGACAGAAAAACTTAGAGATGATGCTACTCGCTAAGCACGGCGGTGGAGTTGGTATCGGAGTAAATCAAATTAGACCCGCTGGCGCATTAATAAAAGGAAATGGAACAAGTGACGGCGTTGTGCCTTTTTGTAAAATATACGATTCAACAATACTTGCCACTAATCAAGGATCTGTCAGACGTGGAGCTGCATCAGTTAATATTAACATTGAACATCCCGATTTTGAAGAGTGGCTTGAAATACGTGAACCCAAAGGAGACGTCAATAGACAGTCACTTAACTTGCATCAGTGCGCTGTTGTCGGCGATAAGTTCATGCGAAGACTTGAACAAGGAGATGCAGACGCTAGAAAACGTTGGGGAAAATTACTTCAAAAGCGTAAAGCTACTGGAGAACCATATGTGCTTTTTAAAGGAAATACAAATAAGAATAACCCCACAGCCTATAAACAAAATGCATTAAAAGTACATATGACTAATATTTGTAGTGAAATAACATTGCACACAGATGAAAATCATAGTTTTATATGTTGTCTATCTAGCTTAAACCTAGCTAAATATGACGAATGGAAGAATACTAACATAATACATGACTCGATATGGTTTCTTGACGGCGTGTTAGAAGAGTTTATACAAAAAGCTAAATACAGAAAAGGATTTGAAAATTCTGTAAGATCTGCCGAAAAAGGTAGAGCGTTAGGTTTAGGTGTACTCGGATGGCACACGTATTTACAAGAAAGAGGTTTACCATTTGAAGGTCTATTAGCACAATATGAAACAAGAAAAATATTTAGTCAAATTAAAATCGAGTCTGAAAGAGCTAGTATGGCTCTCGCAGATGTATATGGAGAACCTCTTTGGTGTGTTGGCACTGGTATGCGTAATACCCATCTACGTGCTGTTGCTCCTACTGTTAGCAATAGCAAACTTAGTGGAAACGTCTCACCGGGCATTGAGCCTTGGGCTGCTAACATTTTTACAGAACAAAGTGCAAAAGGCACTTTCATACGTAAAAACCCAACCTTGGAAAGTATTCTTAAAAAAGAAAAACTAAACACAAAAGAAGTATGGGACAAAATATTGGCCGATGGTGGTTCGGTACAAGATATAGAAGGTTTAAGCGAAGATACGAAAGAAGTATTTAAAACGTTTAAAGAAATAAATCAACTAGAGTTAGTAAGACAAGCTGGAATAAGACAACAATACATAGATCAAAGTGTAAGTTTAAATTTAGCTTTTCCTAGTGAAGCAACACCTAAATGGATTAATAAAGTTCATATGGATGCTTGGCATAAAGGAATTAAAACTCTATATTATATGAGAACTGAATCAGTTCTTAGAGGAGATATTGCACAAAACGCAATGGAAGAATGCGTTGCGTGTGATGGTTAGTTAGTTAGTTACTAAAATCAAAAAAGGGGATCTCTCACGAGGTCCCCTTTCTTGGTTACAGGAACTTTGGGTATGGTACGCCCAGTTATTTTTGTTCCTTATTTTTTTTCTTTATTTGCTTGACAAAAGTTTCTAGCAGCTTCTATACTACCAAAGCCCCATTTTTTTAAAGCCATAGCTTTTCTTGTTGGTTTACCATTAGGTTTTGTCATTGCTCCTTTCATGCCAGCAAATCTACAAGCAAAAGAAACTCTACGTTTGTTTTTACCTGATGTAAGTCTTTTACCTAATTTTTTACCTGTTTCAGAAGTATATTCTGAACGCATTTTTTTATTAGACTTCTCGTAAGAAGCATCATCTATGTTTAGTGGTGATCTCATATTAACCTTTAAATTTTTTTGGATTATAAACTGGAGGTTTAAATCTTCCTGTTGTATCTGATTTTGCTACGTTAGATTCTATTTCTTTTATTTCTTTAAAATCTTTAATGTTAGGAAATTTTAATTCAACCTCTTCTTTTTCAGCGTTATCTACTCCTGAGAAAAAACCTTTTTGACCAATTTTTTTACCAATATTAGTGCCACTTGAAAAATAGTTTTTACCCGCGTTTAACAAGCCTTTTACAGCGTTGGCAGCGTTTTTAGGATTTTTTAAACTTGTAGCTAAAACCTTTGCTAAATTCATTGCCCCTGCAGCACCGCCACCAAAAGGACTAAATGTTAATCCTATATTTAAATTTGTAGCAATACCTTTTCTAAGTGCTTTTCTTTCGTCAGCAGACATGTTTATCCACTCTTCTGTACCTCCACCAATAACGTTTTGATACTGTCTAGTACTAAATTTACTTACTTCGCTCATATTATTTATTTTTAGCTCTTGGTGAAGAAGGATCCACACAGTCGTTGACTGTAACACCTGGTCTTGTAGGCGAAGGCTTTGTACCTACTTTTACTTTATTACTCCAGCATTCAGAGTTACTAGAATTTGCTCCTTTGAAACCTAAAGGACTAACCATTGTTATTCCTTTGCCTTTATTTATTTTATCATAAAGTCTAGTAGCTCTACGTTTTTGACCTTTTGTGCCGTGTTCTTGTATAAAATCAGTAACTTCTACTTCTCCGTCGTTAACGTCAACAGAGTTACCTTTTTTTCTACCCATGCGGTTTAATTTTCTTTGTAATCTTTTTTCTGCACCCATTATTTTATTATTTTATATACTGTTTTACCAAACTCTTTTTCAGCGAGTAATTTTCTGTTTCTGTTTTTATCTACGCTTATGTAACTAACATGTATCCATGCTGGATTTTTGTCATCACCAAATTCCCATATGATTTGATCGAAATTACAATGACTACATATCCACTCATACATCTCTGCATTAGTTTTATGTCCATAGACATCGTCTAAGTCCATTGCCATACCTTTACAATGCTGAGAACTAGATGATCCTCCTATGGCCTTATTTAATTCTTCAGAACGAAACATACTATTAATCTTTATTGGTCCACCAACCCATAATCTTAGTGGTTCAAAGATCTTTTCAGCTAACATTTTCATGTTGTTAGTTTGTTCTTCATTAGGTATATTTTCAATACCGTATCTTTTTGCTGTATTTGAATGTATAGCTTCAGCAAAAGTAATGTGATCACTTATTTTCATAACTAGAATTTAAAGTTAATACCTGCTTTAAGTACTTCTATTTTTCTATCCCAATATTTTTGTATTGCTACTTCTGTAAATAATCCTAACTTTTTATTTAGTTTAATTCCAAATTGTCCACCAACAGAATAATCAACCCAATCGTTTTTACCGATAAACGACTCATAAGAATACTTATCTTTGTCTGATTGTGAAAATGTTTTATGTATTGGTAACACTGATCCGTACGCGTGAAACCAAAAAGACTTACGATAATGATAATAATCTAAACCGATAATGCCTGACAAGTTAGCATAACCACCTGATATTAATTCTAACTGTTCTTCATTGTAACTATTAACTAGTTGCCCAAATATATTATTTCTATAATCAAGATCAGAATTAGATATTAAAACATCGTTTTGATCATACCAAAAATAATCAATACCTGTTTCACCTGTTTGCAAGTTTTCCCAAGAATAAGCTATATCTTGATGACCATAATAATCTCTGCTTAAGTTCCACCATTGGTTTTCTTCTAAGTAAGATTGTATAGGGTTTACGCCATAAGCTTTTTGGTACGTTCTATATATTCCACCAATTGATAAACTAAGTTTTTTACCTATTGGTAATCTAAATCTTAAATCTGCAGATCTATAATCTAAATCTACTAATTCATTTTTAGTTTGTTCAAGTTTTACAATATAATGATCAGCTAAGTATCTTAAGAATATCTTAGAGTTCATAAAATCATCTCCTTGTTGTTTACCCTTAGACATTTCAAATAAGTACTCTAAACCATTAGTATTACCTTCGTTACTTTTTTGCCCTATATTTGTTTCTGTACCATCATAAAATCTATCTTTGTCTTCATAATCAAAAAATGCTAATTTTCTTAAACCAAAAGTATATATAGCATCATTAGGTATTTTAGGTGTAGTTTCTTGTAACTCATTACCTTGTGTTACATAAAATGATTTAACAGGTTGCAGCGAGTTACTTTGATCATAACTAGCATACAATGTACTATATTTAAATATGTCTTTCAAAAACTGTGCTTCAGCGTTAAAGCTAAATAACATTATTAATAATAATAGTTTTTTCATTAGTTTCCTTTTTTAACACTTCTTGTAATAACAGGACGTGTGTTGTTAATATTTGGCTTTGAATTATAGCTTGGTCTAGAATTAAAACTAGGTTTACTGTTAAAGTTAGGTTTATTATAAATAGGTTTTGGCTTATTATAATTAATCCTTGGTTTTACAACTGGTTTGTAAGTTACAACTGGTTTTTTATTTAGAACGATTCTAGATCTACTTGGTTTATTAACTATGCTGTTCTTAATACTAGTTCTTCTGCTAGAATTATAAACTACATTATAACCTTGATTATTAAAAGGTCCTTGTGTCCAGTTATTAAATGGTCTCCAAGGTCTCATGTAATAATCCCAGTAATTCCACGGTCTATAAAAACTAGAATAATAAGAGTAGTAATTACCATGGTAAAAATCAAAGTCTAACCACAAAGGTCTCATACCCCAGTAACCATAGTTATTAGCAAAATAAAACCTTGGCTTTATAGGTTTAATAACAAAACGTATAATATTAGTATTGTAATTGTTAAACATAGAAACGTCTGTTGCTTCTGTTACAAGCATAGTATCGTTAACATATTGATAACTCCCACAGCTACACAGTAGCATTACTAATAGTATAAGTTTTTTCATATTTAAAATTTATTTGATTGTAATTCGTTTAAATGTTCTTGCAGTTGTTTAATAGTGTCTTCTGGTAGCTCTAGTGACATACCACCATCTATTCTAAAAACAACATCACCATTATTATATATTATAACAGTTGGTAAATACTCTACTTCTTCTTCTTTAAAAAACTTACTGTGCTCACTTATGAATAAAGTATGTGTGTTAAATTCTCTAAATTTTTTTAACGATATTTGTTTGTCAACTAAAAACTTAGCGCTAAACTGTACCACACTTATGTCGTCTTTATATTGGCTAAAGCTTGATGTTGTAAAAAAAAGTCCTAGTATTATAATTACGTGTTTCATTAGTTTTTAATTTTATACAATCTTTCGTCAAATGTTTTAAGCATTTCTTTTATTTCATCAACATCTTTTTCAATATTATCTACCTGCTCAATTACTTTTTCAACGTTAGATCTTATTAGTTCGTCTTTGTACTTAAATTCCATGCTAGATATTTCAGGCTTAGGTTCTGTCATAGCAATTGCTATATCAGACTTTAGTGTAAAATAAGTTGTAGCTAGTGCTATAGTAAATCCTACTATTGTGCCTATAGTTTTAAGGTCAAGTGTTACTTTAGTTTGTTCGCCAATTTCTTGTGCCATTAGTCTTTGTTTTTTTCTTGTAGTTCTAGTATTTTTTTAACTCTTTCGTTTTCATATTTTAAGGCTTTTATTTGTTGTTTAGTTAAACCAAGTTTTAATAAAAGATCTTTTTGTTCTTTAACACTTGTTTCTTTTTTCATAGTGTTAACTTTTTCCTTCAATATCATTTCAGGTGTTTGATCAACTTTTTCTTCTACACCATAATATCCTAAACCTACATCCCAAGAAGACCAACCTAAAGCTAAGGCAACCTTTTGCCAGTTCTCACTTTCTTTATTAAATATTTGTCTTACGTTATTTAACTTTTGTATTGCTCTATCTGCAGGTATATTTGTTGTTGCTGATACTACTTGAGCTGTTGCTAAATAAGCTGGGTTATTTAAATTAAAACCTTGGTTAGCTATTTCTTCTCTTTCCCAGCTAAAAGTATTAGCTGCTGAATTTAATTTTCTAATCTTAGTGTCTAAAGGAGGAGAAAAATCAAACAAATCACTTATAGCTTTTCTAAACTCTGGTGAGTCTTTGTCGTTTTCTTTTGCTATTGTCATTAAAGAATTTTTAATAGCTATAGCAGCAGATCCTTGTATACCTAAACCTTTAAGTAACGAATCACCCATACCATTTATTGTTCTAGCTGCTTTATCATTTCCATCACCGTCTTCGTCAAATGCTTCTGTCCATAAAGAATTTTGTAAAGCATTAAATATTAAGTTTTGTGCTGCTCCATAATAAACTATCTTAGATACATTTGTTTTCCAATCACCTCTATTGTTTGCAAGATCTTGGCCTGCTCTTTTCATAATACGAGAATACTGCATAGGTGTGTTACCATAAGCTAAAACTAATCTACCAGCACCACTTGCTTGCTGTTGACTAATTCTCATAGCACTACTTGATTGCTGGTTTTCTTCAGATATTTTTCTCCAAGCATCCATAGCTTGTGCTTCTGCCATTTCTTTAGGCATACCGCCATCTATTAAAGATTGAACTCTATTTCTATAAAACGTAGCACCACCTGCAGCAATAGCAAAACTATCAGCCCCTCTTGTCATTACAAAACCTTTGTTAAGTAAATAAGCTATAGCTCCTTTTGCTCCACCTTTTTTAGACGCTTCAGCTATCTCAGACTCAGCAACGTTTATATTTAAACCTTCTCTTCTGTTTATAAGATAATCAGAATTAAATAATGTTTTAAAATCTTTCCAATATTGCTTTTGGTTTGCAAATGCTTTACCAGCTCTATATATATTATTATCACCCCAATTAATATAGTTTACAGATGATATAGTTTGAAGAGCAGCTGATCTGGTATTTAAGAACATCGTAGCACCAACAGATCCATTAACCCAGTCTAACATATTGTTTACTGTTCTGTTACCACCAGGAGCTCTATTGTTTCCACTTTCCATTCTACCTAACACATCATCTAGAGCTTCTACATATTTATCTCCAAAAGCAAATCTTAATTTGTTTTTATTATTATCTGAAAAAATAATACTAACATTTTCTTTCCACTCTTGTAAGTATTCTTTTCTGTTAACTTTATTTATTTCACCCATTATATCGCTAGACAAAGTTCCAGATATCCAATCTTCTTTTGGTTTAGGATATTGTTTACCTTTTTGCATTTTAGCAATTTCACTTACAAAAACACTTAGGTCTCCGTTTTCACTTACAAACTTGTTTAGTTTCTTTTGATCTCTTTTAGATAAGCCAGGTATTTCCATACCTTGATTTGTCCACACTGCAACTCTAGCCGCGTCACCAAATGAGTAATTACCAATACCTGTTTCGGTGTTCATACTCTTAGGTAGTTTTTCTAGCTTACTTTTTAAAGCTTTAAAATCACTAGCTGCTGCAATTTTAGCCGACTCAATTCTTCTTTCAGCTCTATTAAAGGGATCAATTAAGTTATCGTTATAAAACTGATACATTGCATCACCACGTTTACCACTAGGTAAAGTTTCATATAATAAACCATTAAAATCTTCTGCAGAATAACCCATGAAGAAATTAGAGAACATGTTTTTGTTTTTTAACCTACCTTCTGACGCTGCTCTTGCTGCTGATATTGTCCAATCAGCACCTATGGTTTGTCCTGACATTTCACTTGTTCTTAATTCTAGGTTTTCATTAAATATTCTATCAAAAGTTTTAGGCTTAGCGCTTAGTTGAACTTGCACTTCACTTTTAATATCTACTTGATCTATAACGTTTTTAACAGCTTTAACATTTGCTAGGATGTCATCAGCAAATAAAAAGTCATTATAACCCTCTGCTGCTTTCTTTAAAAACCAATTTGCTTTTGCTTGTGGAGCACCGTCAGCTAATCCTATAATATTTTCAACAGGTATGTTTACACCGTTTGACTCTAACCATCTTTTCATTGGCTCAGCAAACTCTGGTGGTCTTGCGCTAACTACAAATAAATTTTCAGGACCATGTTGTTTGTATTGTTCTTTTAATCTTTTAAAATAAGCAGCTGGTTTTCCTTTTTTAATTTTCATGAAATCACTAAAATCAAAAGTAACTCCTTCAGCTTCTAACGTGCTAGCCTGCTCACCAAACTCTTCTGTTCTTAATATTATTTTAGAACCATCTGGTCTTGTTCCTATAACTTTGTTTTTAGACTCAAGCACGGTATTATCAGCGTCTACAGCTGTTAGTGATTTTTTTTCTTTATTTAAATCTCTAGCTTTTTTAGCAGCATCATCTGCAGTTCTAGTTTCAAAAACGTTTTGTTCACCAGTTATTACTTTTATACCAGCGTTAGTAAAGTTATTAGAACCACCTTCATTTTTATTTATTTGATCTACAAGCCCATCTTTTGTAGGTGTTATAGCTTCAAAAGCATTCATTGTTTCTCTAGCAGTTTCTCTTGTAGTATAATTAGGTTCTCCTTCTTTTATATAACCTTTTTCAGAAAGCATTATTTGATAAGCTAATCTACCTTGTTCGTTTATAACACTTTGATTGTTTTGAAAAGGTTTGTCTACTGTTATATTAAAGTCTTCTGCATCAGTAATAAATCTATAAGTACCATCAGCTTGTTTAACTTCTCTACCTAGTTTGTTTAAATTTGCGCTAAAATACTCATTAGCATATCTTAATCTTACGTCAGGTACTTTACTATAATCACCTGTTTCTATAGCTTTAGCTAAAGCCGTACCAAGTAAAGGATGCATACCAGCTTTAGGGCTATAACCTTCTATTGCTTCTCCAGTAAATCTGTTTACATTTAAAGTAGGTTGATCTAATATTAACCTTTGTTCTTTATCTAAAACTAATTGGTAGTAATTCTTTTTACTCCAGTCTTTAAAACCTTGATAAGATTTATCACTAGCTGTTAAAGCTTTACCCATAGCAACAGCAAAATTACCGTACTGAAACACGTGCTCTTCTCTGTTTTCTTTTCCTTTTGTATCTAAACCTAGCATTAAACCTTCCACTGTAGCTAGGTTTCTAAAAGGATGGTTGTTAGCGTTGCTGTGATATAACATGCTCATTAGCTCTGGCATATACTTACCATCTTCAATTTTTGCTATTTCTCTAAACTTATCAAATATAAGATCTTTTCCTTTTTGTAAATCTTCATAAACCTTTTTATTGTTTTCAAGTTTTCCAAAGTTTTGAGGTCCTATAGCAAGTTTTATTAATCTAGCTTCTTCTTTACTTACAGCATTTTCTAAACCTCTACTGGTTATTTCGTTTGCTAGCTCTGCTTTTAATCCTGGCATAGTAAAAAACTCTTCATTCATTAAAATTTCTTCAGCTTCTCTATATTCTTTACTATCAATACCATATTTTGGATTGTCTGCTATTTCTTGAAGAGTGTTTTCAGTTTTACCTCCAAGAAAACCAAAGTTTCTTTTCTTAGCAGTGCTAGGTTTTAGACCTCCACCAGACAACCATCTTATTAAGTTTTCAGATGTGCTTCCAAATTTATCAGCAAAAGCATTTAAAATAAGATCTCTTTGTTTTTTAGAAGACTCTAAAGAACCTGGTTTTTCCATTTGTTCAAAACCATTTTGCTCTAAAAATAAATTTATCTGCTCGTTTAATGTAGGTGCTTTTTTAGAAGCAGACTCAGACGCAAAAGGTTTGGAATCAAATCCAGCACCAATAGTTCTCATACCTTCTGATTCGCTTACAGATCCTTCATTAATTCTTTCTTGTGTTATATCTCTTATAGCTTTATTAGATAAAGCAACTGCAAAGTTTCTTGCTACGCCTTTTAATAATTGAGCTTTGTCAGATCTTGGATTAAAACCTTGTAAGTTACCTGGCTCAATACCTAAAGCGTCAAATAAATTTTGTCTAGCGTTAGGACCTTTAAATTCTGGTTTTAATCTATATTGCTTGTTACCGTTTATAACTTCTCCTGTTTCTTCGTAAAATACTTTTCTAACATTACCAGGTATACCCATTGGTTCTCCACCTGATTTTATTTTTTTATCACCAACTTTAGAATCAACAACGGAAACTCTCATGTTTCCTGGTAAAAACAATTTTAAAAATTGCTCTGGATTTTTAGCTATAAATCTTTGTATTTCTAAATTTTCTTTTTTTCTTAAGTTATCTTTAGGATTTGAAAGACGAGAAACAGGAATACCAAACATGTCTGCAACCTCACTAAAAGCAGTTAGCGCTAGGTTTTTCTTGTATTTTTTACTACCAATATCTACACCATCTTTAATAGCTTTGTCTAATATATTTCTTTGAGTTTCATAGAATTTTTCTTTAAAACCTTCAGGCATACCTTTAAACGGATCTACTAAGTTTTCAGATTCTTCTATTTTTGTCTCTTCTACAACATCTTCAATTTCTCTACCTTTATCTTTTAAAGCATCAATACTTGTTTTAAATGCTTCAACCTCTAGGCTTTCGTAAAACTTTTGAGCTTTAGGCCTCATGTTGTTATAAAAAAACGTACTGTATTGATTACCGCTTTCTGGTTTGTATCTTCTTATTATTCCCGGAAAATATTGTCCCGCAAAGCTTTCAAATTCTTTTTGTAAAATTGTACCTTTTTTTACGTCAAACTTTAAAGCATCAGCAGCCATAGCAAGATTTTCTTTAAACAAATCTTTTTGATTTATTTTTTGCCCGTCTTTTAATTTTTCAATTAAGATTTGAGCGTTTTTCTTAGCGGCAGAAGCTGCAGAAACAACTTCTTCAGAAGAAACTTTTTCTCCAGGCTTAGCGTTTTCTCTAGCAAACTGTTCAGCTTGTTCTACGTATTCTTTTTTGTTTTTAGCAAAACCTTCTATTAATTTAAACACTTGCTCACCAGTTACATTTTCAGCGTCTAAATTAGGTAGTTTCTTTTTAAAGAAAGGAACCATATCTAAAAGACTTTCGCCTAAAGGTTTACTGAAATCTATTTTTTTAGAGTTTATAAGTTCAGATAAAACAGTTATGTTTTCTTCATACCATTCTTCTTTAGGTTTATTAATATCATATCTACTCTTAACTTCTTCTTCTAATATTTTTCTTTGATTATCAGATAAGTTTTCTAAAACATCGTCAATTAATTTAATACCGTCTTGTGTGACTAAACCTTTACTGTCTTTAGGTATAATACCTATTTTGTGTACTGCTTCATGAGTTTCTGGATTAATATTTCTTACTTTTTTAGCAACATCCATGTTTATAAAAGATTCTTTAGTTATTGGATTTATAATAGCTATTTCTTCTTTTACGTTTTTTGGTTTCAACCCCCAAGCATCGTACGCATCTTGAAAATCTTGAACGTTGTTTATTTTTTTAGATTTTCCTCCAGGTAAATTATATTTTCTTTCTGTGTCTTCAATTAATAGTTTGTCGTTTTCTTCTTGTATTTTTTTCTGTATTTCTTCATACTTATTACCTCCATTAGCATAATCTTCTATTTCAGTTTTAAGTTCTTTTTCTTTGTTTTTTAATTCAATTTTCTCAGACTCAAGTAAGTTTTCTTTCTTTTGTAGTTTTTGATTTTCAGCTAAAGAAAAATCAAGTTCCATTCTTTTATTTAAAAACTCATAAGTTTCATTTCTTAATTTAGAATTTACAGGAACATTAAACTCTCCAGGTTTACTAAAACTAATTCCTCTAGGTGTATAAAATAGACCACCACCATTTAATTGATGTTGAATAAAAGAGTTTCTAACATATATATCATCTAAAGTTTTTGCTTGACTACTACCAGCATCTATATTTAAATTGTTTTTAGTTATTAACGCGTTTATAGCTTCTTTTGGTAAATTATATAATTGAGAAGACTCTTGCTCTGTTAAAGGTTCTCCTTTTCTAAGTTTATCACTTATAACATACATTTGAGCGTCTGTAGGTAGTAAGTTATTATTTTTAGCTTTTTCACCCTTAACAACATCATAAGCTACATTTACAGCTAGTTGATTTAAAGCAGACTGTTCGTTGTCTTTAATTTCTTTTAATTTGTCTTTAGCTTCTTGCTCTGTTATTTCTTTATTTTCTAAACTCTCAGCAACTTCTTGTATTTTATCTATAGCAGCGTCAGTAATGTTTTTTTCACTACTTTCTTGAGGTTTTTCTATTAGTTCGTTTTCAATACCAAAAAACTTTGAAGCAGCTTTTGATGATGCAGATGATCTACCTTTAGAACCTAATAAAACTATATCGTTCATAAAAGCTCTTTTAACACCGTCAAGACCTTTAATTCCTTTTGATAATCTTCCTAAAGCAACCATTTTTATAGTTTCTACAGCTTGGGTTTTTACAAAATTAGTATTGTTGTTTCTAAGATCTTCAAAAAATTGACTTGGATTTGTCATTATTCCAGCTAATTGATAAGTTGCGCCTCCTGCAAAACCACTACCTACAGCTGTTGTTGTTCCTCTGTATATATCAGATAACATTAATTTATTGGTAACTGGAGAAAATAATTTTCTAGTCAGACCTTTGTTTAACCATTTTGAAGCTTGCCTATATATTGGATTTCCATAACCTAAAGCTGTACCAAAAACAAAACTTTCTCCAAAACCTGAAGGATCATCAAAAGCAGCTGTAGCAAGCCCAAATTCACTACCTTCTCTTACAGCATCTACTGTTGTTTTAAAAACCTTAGAAGCCATAGGACTATTTTTAAGCAACTTCCAATTTACGCTTTTTGATTTTACAACATTAGCAAATTTATTTAAAGAGTTTCCAGTTAACTTTCTAGTAAAAAATATTTCAGCAGCAAATTCTGCTAAATGAGGAAACGTTAAAGCAGCTTCTTGTCCTATGTTTCTTTCTAAATTATAAGGCATGTCTTCAGGTCTAACAAACTCTAAGCCTGATTCTTGAAAACCATCTACCCAAAGATTTCTAGCTTCGTTATCAGTTGTAATGTCTCCACCAAACATATTTATAGAAGCGTCAATTAATTCTTCACCTCCTATACCAGTTTCTGTAGTAAGAGGATCTCTGTTTATAGCAATAGCCTTATTAACAACTAAGTACTTATCAAAAGCTTTGTTAAAAGCATTAGATAAAGGGTGTTTACCTGGTAATTTTTTTAATCCTACTGGCATTACGCCTGTTTTTTGAAACTCTTTTAAAAGATTAAGTTGGTCGTCAGATATTTCCGCTCCTAATTTAAAAGAAACACCGCCTAAACCTAACAAACCTTTTGATCCTCCTTGACTAGATCCTGAAAAATCTGAAAAAGGATTTTTTTCAAGGCTATCATTCATCTTTAAAACATCAGTTATTAAACCATTAACTTCATAATAATTACTAGCTAAACCATTTGTTAGTTCATCAAGTTCTGAAGTTTCAGCTAAATTAGTTGCTTGTTGAAATAAATCTAAAGTTTCTATGTTTGCTTTTTCGTAATCTACAAGGTCACCAGTGTTTGGGTCATAAAGTTTTTTACCAAAATTTTCATCATCTGCTATTTCTTCAATCTCTTTACCTATTTTTATTTTATCTTCTCCTTCAGCGTTTAAATATTTTTCGTTTAATTCTTTAAAGTAAAGCTCTTCTTCTGTTAAAAAACCTTCACCTATTTCTAATATTTTTTCATTTTCAAAGTTAAATTTATTTCTAGCGCCTTCTCTTAACTGTATTGTTTTTGCTTTTCTTAATAAAGGAAGGTTTAAAGGGTGAACACCAGTGTAAGGTTCTTTGTTGTTTGCATCAAAAAAAACCTCATGATCACTGCCATTTACATCAAAATACCAAACATTCTTGTCTTCAAATTGCTTTAGATTTTTTTTATTTAATTTACCATGTTTTTGCGGGTCATAATACTCGCCACCTTTACTAGATATATATTCATTTAATTTATTATAACCTCCTTTATAATAATTATCATTTTCGTCAAACCAAATTTCTTGGTCCATAAAGCCTAATACTTCTTGAGGATCATAATTAATTGTTTCAGCTAACTGTATTTCTTTGCTAGTTATAACTGCTGGTATAGCCGCAGACCCAAAAGGTATTATTTCTCCGTCTGAAGTTTCTTGAAAAGCAGGTTGCTCAGTGTAGTATTTTATCCCAGCTTTTCCTCTCATTTTTTTTATATACTCATCAACAGATTTAACGTTACCAAGCTCACCTTTATCTATTAAATCTTGTATTTCAGAAACAGTGTATTCTTTAACTTGACCAGCTATTTGAACTCTAGTAGTGTAGTTAGGTTGTTCTAAAAATTGCTTGTTTAATTCTTCAGCATCAAGCTTAGTGTTGTTTTTAAAACTAGGATTAAGTATATTGCTTAAAAATTCATCAGAACTTATTCTTGAGTTTAAAGAAAATGGATTATATGACGACTGCACCGAAGAACCATCTTCCGATTCTGAAGCCGTATCGGATGCTTCTTCTGTTGTAGTTGTTACAGCTGCACCCGCTTGGTCCGCAACAACTTCTGTCTTTACCTCTTCAACTTTTTCAGTCTCAGGATTATCTATTTCCCATTGTCTAACTAGTTCAAACATTTTATCTCCAGGAATGTTTTGATCAACTAAACTTCTTATATATTCTTCTCTTGTCATTTAATTTAATTTTGTTGGTTAGCTTCCATAAACTTATCAGCTTTAGCTTTTCTCGCTTCTTCTAAATCAAACACCGCCGCGTCTTCTTCTACGCTAGGCAGCTTGTTAGTTAAAAATTGTTTTAAATAATTGTTGATAAAATACTCTTTATATTTATAAGCAAATCTTTCTTTTTTATCTTGATACAATGGTAAATCAGTTTCATATATCCATGAACTTTCAGCAGCGTTAGCGTTTTGCACCATCTGAGCATCTTCTTCTACGCTAGTCCCTTTAGATAAGTAAACGTTCCAAGCAGCAATAGCTTCTTGTTCGGCTGATAACATACCTGCAACTTCAGCATTTATAAATGGATTTAATTTTTTTTCAATTTTATCCATATCATATCTTAATACATTTCTACCTTTACCACCACCTATATCTATTATTTCATAATCAAGTTCACCATTAAATTTTACAGCAAACTCTTCTGATATTTTAGCACCAGCTGATAACTTACCGTTTTCACCTACCATATCAGGAGAAAATAATTGTGATTGAACCAATAACTCAGACATGCTAGCATCTATATCTGGTGTTTCTACAACCATAGATGTATCAGAATCTAGCAATGTAGATAAAGCAGAGCTGTTTATAATTAAAGGTTTTTCAAATAAAGGACCGTCAAACATTAGTTCTTGATTACCGTTTTGTAATAAATCTAATGATACCATGTAACCATCAGTTCTAGAGAATCCAGGTTTTTCAGTCATAATAGCATTGGCAATCATAAACCCATAGTAATTATTAGGATCATAATTTCCGGTTTCAGTAACACTTAACTCACTCATTACATTTTTAAGAAACTCTAAAGAAACTTCAGGAGCTCTTTCAAGTATGTTTATCTGCTCGTTTACATCGATACAATCACCACATTTGTTTTGCTGTATAGCTGTTTTTAGTCTAGCGTAATATTTTCCAGTATCTTGATAAGCTCTGTCTAATATTCTAAATTCAATATCAACATCAGAAGATATATAACCTGGAATATAAGCCATGCTGTCGCTTTGTAACACCTGCTGTATTAAAAGATTTATTTGAATATTTTTGTTTTCCATGTTTATATTTTAGTTACCGCCAAAAGCAGATCCAGCTACAGAAGCTATACCACTTATTGCTCCTGTTAAAGCTTTGGTTTGATCAGCGCTAGCTTGAGCTTTTATACCTTGCATATTGTCTATTTGGCCCTGTAATCTATTTAACTGACCCATTTCTCTTTGTTCTCTTTGATTAAACACAAATGACTTGCCTTGAGCGTCTAAGTTTTGCATTCTTTTTTCTTCAGCTATTTTAGCATCTTGTAGTCTTTGCTCACCAGCAGCTCTTTTATCTTCATTTGCTTTTTCTTGCTGTTCTATTCCTGCTGCAACGTTTTGTTTTGATTGTAATGCTGCTTGAGCTAATGCAGTAGCGCTACCTGCACCGCCACCAGTTTGTCTTAATGTATCTAATGTATTTGCTAAAGCTTGATCTGTTTGCTCTATTTGCATTTCAGTAGCTTGTGTAGCAACACCTAAGTTGGCCATAGGATTACTCATCATGTCACTTAAGTTTTCAGCTCCTTCATAAGGATTTATAATTTCCTGCCTATTAGCTTCTAGTTGAGCCATCTTAGCGTTCATTTGTTTAAGCTTTTTTCTAGCTCTTCTAGCGGCTCTTCTAGCTTTACCACCACCAATTATTCCTCCAGCGATTTGAGCTACGCCACCTATTATTGCGCCTATTGCCATTTATTTGTTTTTTTAATTAATTTTTTAATATCCATTGTTAGCTATATAATCACTACCAACAGAGAATAATTCTTTTTCACCACCTGGATTTGTAACAGCATCTGTAGCTATTGTAACTGTTGCATAAAAAGCTTTAATACCAGATATTTGACCACCAAAATGAATTTCACCTTGAGAAGATGTGCTTGTGTTTATTAAGTTAGCTACATATTTGTTTTCTTTTCTATCAAAACCTGCTTGGTAAAAAGGTCTTGTAGTAGCTGCTAAACCTGTATTAGGTGGGTTTGCAGAGTCGTATCTACCTTGAACGTAACTATAAACAACAGCAGCATTATCATCAGAGTTTATCCAGTTTGTAGTTCCGGAAGTTAAATCTCTACCCGTAGCATCAGAGTCAAGACTAGTAATCTGCCAACCACTACTTCCTTCGTAGTTAATTGTTTTAAATGTTTTTGACTGAGACACGTTTGGATTAAATACAAAAGTAATAGAAGTTGGTGTTGCTACTGTTCCTGATGGTGCATCGTTAGAATAAAATAAGTTTCTAGTTCCTGTTTCAGAATAATGCTCGTATAAAGAGCCAAATTTTAAACTATAAAATTTATTATTTAAGTTAAAAACTTGATCAGGTTTGTATGAAAAGAAACTTGTCCAACCTTGAACTAGTTCATCAAAAGACAGTGTTTCATAACCTCCGTCAAAAGTAAATTCTTGTGTTCCAGATAATTGAGTAGATAAAACATATTGTTTATTGTGTATGTCATATCCTCCTATTATCTTACCATTAACACCACCTACATTTATAGTTGAACCTAATCTATCTCTAAAATAATCAATCATTCCAGCTTTAGATATTTCATTTAAACTACCACCTGACATCATTAGTACTACACCGTTATTTCTATCAGTAAAGTATTTATTATTACCATATATAGCAAAACTAGTTGGGTCAGTGCTTATACCATATCTACCTATATAAGGTTGTATTGCTCCGATAACTAAGTTAGCACTAGTTACTGTACCTCCACCTTCAGCAGAATATATAGCGTCTTTGTCTATTAAAGCTCTGCTTATTTTTAATTCTTGAAATATATTTAGATTAGTATCTTCTGCGTATAATTTTTGTATTGAACCATTTGCTGGATCTACAGATTTAACTATATCATCTGCTACAGAAAAAACATTTGTTCTGTTTATTCCTGTTCTAGAATTAAATATACCAGAGTATATAAGAGAGTTTGCTCTTCTACTTCCATTAGGCTCTTCTTCAACTAAATAAGCTTTAGCGCCAAAAGAAACAGACGTGTTGTTATAACCTCCTTTTATTCTTGACTCTTCAATAACCCAAGCGTTTGGCAAGTCGGCAGTGGTGTTTGGATATCCACCTTTAGATGTAGGTATTCCAGTCGAACCATTCCACACAGCTATGTTACCAAAATTAGTAACAGACTTGTTTACTTTCTTGAGAAGGAATGTATTGAAATATTTTACTTCTATTATCGCCGCCATAGTTATTATTATTACTTATTTTTTTTAAACATTACAAACGTTTGCTGGATCTGTGCTATCTAAAGCTAGTTTTACAAAACCAGCATTTGTTAAAGCCGTAGTATTGTCTGGAGCACACACTGCTGAGTAGCCTGGAAACTGATTTGCCGGTGTGTTTGCTTGTATGTTTACTGTTTCACCTTCACCACTACAACCAGTGTACGTTACGCCAATAAGACTATTACTTCCTGTGTATGTAAACTTATATGTAAAACAAGGTGTTCTATCTAATGTTAATTTAAAAGTACAAGTGTCAGTTAAAGATCCTGCATCTTCAACAACAGCAGTTATATTATATTCACCATCAGGCATAGTGTTAGGTGGATCACCACCAGCAAAGAATATTCTACCGTTCCAGAATTTATTAACTCTAGATTGATCAACTAATATAGTTCCACTAGGTGGAGTGTAAGTAGTTGAACCAGTTGGCGCGACACTTATTGTCCATGTTAAGTCTTGATATGTAACAGAGTCAAAACCTACGTTTAAAGAACTAGCTCCGTTTTCAGCTTGTAAGTTTTTTATAGTGCCAACTCCACCGCCACTAGTTCCTGGCGTGTATGATACATCGGTACATGCTGTGTCTATATCTGGAACAACATTTATCAAAGACACTGGTTGTTGAGTAACAAAGCTTTGTATTCCGTTATAGTTTACTTCAAAATTAAAAGTAAAAGTTTCTCTAGTAGCTGCTTGATTACTATAATAAAAAGGTACTTTTGTTTTTAAGTTATAAGAATTTGGAGCACCACCTACAGGATCAACTAATTCAAAACTATCTTGTACTTCATTTCCATTGAAATCAAAAACACTAAGAAGCTGTAGTTGTGGTGGCGTTGTTGCCGCGTAGCTTATAGTATTGCCAAACTGATCTTTTAAACTAAAAGGTGTAGTAAGCATTAATCCTTCAGGGGCTAAAGATTCTTTAAATAAATCTGTATTAAATCCGCTAAATGAAACAGCATCAGCTGTACCACCTAAAATAGCTTGATTTAATTCAGTTATTAATCCTTCAGTAGTTGTTTCCCAAAATATTTCTAACTCAGATTCAACAGGATCTGTTTCCATAACAGCTAAATTATTTGGTATTGTAACCCAGTCAAAATTAATACTGTTATTAGTAGGTGTAAAAGTTAACACATCGCCAGATGAAGTTCCTTCTAAGTTATTACTAAATGTAAGTTTTTCAACACCACTATTACCTATTCTAGAAACAAGAGTAGTATTTTCAGGAACACCATTACCTGTAACCGTTTGACCAGGTATTAAACTATTACTTGGCGCTGGATTACCAACCGGGTAACCAGGACTTATAGAACTTATAGTTATGTTTACTTGGTCTGATGAAAGACCAGTCGTGTTTGGGTCTACAGTTGCTGTTGTTGGTGTTACTACTACTCCTAGTTGTTTAGAAGGTGTGTTTATTCTAGCTATTAAAGGATTAGATTCTACGTTATAAAAATCTGGACTACCTACATAACCAATTTCAGATATACCATTAAATAAATCATCATCAGTTGCTATAACACTAACTAAAGCAGGGAAAGCTCCTGGGTAATACTGTATGTTGTTTTGCCAAACATCTTGCGTTGATGTGTTTTGTACTCTACCATTAAGAGTTACACTACTTCTAAATTGTTTTTGCTCAGGACCAACTTCAGCTAAATCTCTAGGTACCTTATTTATATTGTCATTAAATAAAACAGCATGAGAAGTCTTACCAAGTTCTTTAAGCGGTTCGTTAGGATAAGCAGCCATTATACCTGGTAAATAAACATTGTAATATTCTTGCTCTGTTTGTTTTACAACAATTTTATAAGAGTACCAACCTAATGGATTATAGTCAGCGCTTGTGCGATCTCCATTATATATACCTGTTGCTCCTCCTGGTATTGTACTGTTAAATAATATTTTTAAAGAATTACCTGGAAACTGTAAAGCTTCTACTTCTCCTTGTATGTAATCAGAATAAACAGTCGAACCTAAGTATTGCTCATCATTAAATGTTACAGAACTATCTCCATCAGCTAAAATAACAGTAGATGATCTACCAAATTTATCAGATAATATAACACCAACTTGATAGTTTCTATTCTGTTTTAATGAAGAATTAGGATATTCTACTGTGCTAGTTGTCCATCTTACACTGCTTGGAGCTGTAAACGTAAGTGTAGAACCAGCAGCAATACTAGCGTTAGTTGCTTTGTCTATTGTTACTGACGATGCTGTAAAGCTTACTACAACACTATTTGTTTGCACTCCAGCTACACTTGCTGTTACTATATATCCAGCTTCTAGTGTTCCTGTTACTGTATTTATATTTATAGTTGTAACACCGCTATTATTAGTACCATTTGTTGTAGCAGTTCCTGTACCTAAATTAAAAGCACTTTTTTCACTAACAGCTAAACTGTAGTCTATTGAAGCTGGTGGTGTATGTTTGTCTAAAAAGTTTCCATAAACAACTCTATTGCTTATAATTTCCTGCGACAAAGCTTTTACTGGAACTTTATCATAAGTTCTAGTTGTTTCACTTGATGGTAAAACTTTATAAGGTTTTGTAGATTGATACTCGTATTCAAAATGTGTTCTTTGACCAAAGCTTAAATTAACATTATTAGCTATTGTTTGAGGACTGCTCATTACAACAGTGTCTGTTCCGTTAAAACTTATAACTACAGGGTTGTTTACTATAGTTGCGCTACCGCTAATTAACATGCCTGGTTTTATAGAACCTGATACGTCGTCTATAACAACAGTTGCGCTAGACGTTATAGCACCATTAACAGAACCTCTACCATCTCCTTGTCTAACTGTTGCAATAGGAACTGTTTCAACAACTCTTATATTACTTGATGTAGATTCTTTGTAAAGTATATCTATTTCTGTTATCTTAAAAGTTTTTTCTAAAATATTAGTAGTTTGCGGAAGTGGTATTCTTAGTAATATTTTATTTACTTTGTTTTCCATAAAGTCTACCGTAGTAGTTCTAAACGTATCTTCCTCATCTTGTATCTCTAATGGTGGACTAGTTGCTACTAGGTTTCCATAATTTGGAGGTGTTCCGCTTGGTATAGGATTTCTTTTGTACATAAAATACCCATCTTGCTTTGGTATAAAGCACTCTTGAGTAAATGGAGAAATTAAAGAATACTCACCATCTTCATATTTAAACCTGTATGCAAACCTAATAAATTTATCTTTTAAAAAGTTTTGATCACCATTATAAGTAATATCATAATAATAATTATAATTAAATACAACCTCAGTGTTAGTTTTTGATAAATCTGAAGGTAAACCCGCGCTAATACCAACTGTCCAATAAGCACTTGAACTACCTACAGAAGACACTGTAAGCGTTGTAGCTGTAAACGTACCTGGAGATGTTGTGTTTATAAAAGCTATAGTTGCTCCTACAATTAAGTCACCTTGAAAACTTGCTTTCAGTATTTTTATACTTGTATCACCAGCTGTTGCATTGCTTTCTAATAAACCTAAACCTCCGTCAGGATAAAACTTACTAACAACGTCATACATTGTTGTTTCATATTCTGTAGGGTTTAAATCACTAGATACTCTATATAGTTCTATAGATTTATAAGGATTATATTTAGCTACAGATATTTGATCTTCTGTTTCATAATATGTAGGTGTATTAAGATTAGAAGGATTAGCGTTATCAACGTTTATAACTCTTGGTTGATTTCTATTATCTGTAAAATATAATAAGTTTTCTAAAATATTAACACCTGTTATAGGGTTTAATGTAGAAAAGTTTAAAAAAGCTCCTGTAACTAACTGCGTGGTTGAATTGTCAGTAGCATTATAAACTATTATACTATTCTTTTTTGTTGGATCATACTTAGCAAAAGTATTGTTAGTAATAAAAACAAAAACTCTATTGTTTATTTCATCAGTACAAAAACCTATAGTAAAACCATCGCTTATACCAGACACTGTTCTAAGATCACTAACACGAGTATTTCCTAAAACATTTTCTAAAGCACCTACATTAGGGCCTTCAGATCTACTAACCTGAGCATTTATTGCGTTTCTATATTCACCAACAGGAATTAATCGATCATCAAGATCTTTATTCATTTTCCCTTTAATGAAATTGTTATTTACTTTTGCCATTAAATTCTAGTGTTTAATCCATTTAGATTGACCTCTCATCACTTGAATTATTTCATCAAGTTTAATATTAGACAATCTTATCTTAGCGTTTCTCAGCGCTGCTCTTCTATCTTTTTTAAATCTAGCAACCATACCTTCTGGCGTGCCAGATCTGTTAGCTAGTAAGTTGTATGATATACTCATGTACATAGCCTCTTCTGCCATTTTAGGTACTCTAGTATCTAAGTCATAAGCTAAACCATCAGATATATATTCTAATACAATTAGTTTGTTAACTAAATTACTAGAAAAAGTAAACTTACCATCTCTTTCGTTTATACCAAACCAACCATTTACATTAGAATACTGAGGATCTAATCCGTATAATCTTCCCCAGTTCCAAGGTCCTGATCCAAAATCATTATTATAAACATCATAAGCAAGGTTATCAAGTTCATTTAAAGCTTGGTTATTTAATAATCTATTAGCGTTTGTTTCTTGCCATCTTTCTACTGTTATCGATGTTCCTTCTAAGTCAGATCCAAAATTATCTTGTGTAGGTACACCTTGATTGTCTTGCAGTAGTTTTTGATAAGGGTTTGTAGTTATATTATTGTTAGGATACAAAGGTCTTTTAACGCCAAAGCTATCTATCCAAGATAAATTAACATAGTTAACATAGTCTTGCGGCATTATTAAAGATAAATTTTCAGGTATTGTAAGCTCTTGTGATTTAATACTTTTTAAAGTATCATAACTAAACTCTTGTAAAGATCTTTTAGCAAAGAAAAGTACATCTGATTTTTTAGCGTTTTGTATTATTTTACCATCGCCTACGTAACCAACCATATAGTTATCTATAATATCATTTAGTTTTATATATTGATAACCTCCATAATTATTTTCAACAGCGTCTCCAGTTGCTTCTTCAGGTAAAGTACTAGCGTATTTACCTCCGTCTAATATTTTTAATTGTACAACTATGTATAGATTATTTGCAGGGTTAGCAGCAAATGTTATAGCGTTGTTGGCTACAGAATATTGTAAAATATATTCAGACCAACTTCCAGGAAAACCTGTAGTACTAGTGTATATTTTAAAATTATTTAAAGCGTAGTTTTCACTAGCTGGGTTCCATGAGTTAGCATCAGTAAACACTAAATCAGTATTGAACGTTGTAGTTATAGTTAAGGCATTACCAGTGCCTCTAAAGCCTTGGGAACCTTGATAATACTGTTGGTTATTTTCTGTTATTAATGCCATTTCCTATTAAGATTTTTCGTTAGCCTCCACCTCTTGTACTTCAGCAGATGCGGTTTGTATTATTGTTGGATCATTTATTATGATACCACAGTATTTTAATATGTTCATTATTATGTTTGTTTGCTCAGAAGTATCTAGTTCAAAGTTAGTAGAACTACCAGCGTTGAATATATACTGACCAATGCTACCAGTAGTAAAAGCCCATACTGGAGAAGTTGGTTTAAATATAACGTTAACGTTTAGAGCATTAGGTTGTGGACTGACTTTTATAAGTACTGAGTTGTTTGGTCCTGTACCTGTTGTGCATAAAGGATATTGCACTGTAGGAGCTGTCAATGAAGATCTTGTAATTTTAGAAAAATCACTTTGACTAGCTAGTTGTGTTATTGAATCATACTGAGGATTAGTTGTGTTATAAGTAGATATTATTTCACCTAATTTATATATTGTTCCCGCTCCAGTGTACTCCCATCCTAAAACTGCAGCGCCAGCGTTATAAGTAAATGAAGCTGTTTTTTCAAAAGGGTATAATTTATAAGCAGAGTCTTTAAACATGTTAAAAAACTCAGTATCATTTTGTTGATTGTTTTGATTGTATCTGTTTAATTGATTACCATCAGGAAAATATGAATTAAATATTTCTTCTTGTACCTGAACAGCAAGACTATTAAACTCTGCAGGAGTTACATAACCTCTTTGTTCTTTGTTTAATATGTACAAGACTGTTGTGTATACTGTATTTATATTTACCATTTATTTTTATTTTTATACTAATAAGGCGGCCGAAACCGCCTATATATAGTATCACTTGTTTTTATAGCTTTTTATCTATAGATTTGTAAATTTCAACACCTTCGTCTGTTTTTAAGAACGCGGCAAATGCTGAATAAGGATTTTCATCAAAAGGAACGTTCATTAACTTTCTGTTATTAGTGCCCCATGTGAAAGTTCTTTGATCACTAGATAGATTTATTATGCCAGCTTCTCTAGCTTTTATTGCAAAATTTCTAAGCTGAACATTGTCATCATTAGCTAAGCTAATAAACATTGAAGCATTGTTTTTTGCAAACAATAATAAATCTCTTTTAATTTCTTTAGAACTCATGTTATTTACTTCAGAACCTTTTTCAACTCTTAAAATAGCTTCAGCGTGATCAATATCAATTGATCTAGCGGCATTTAAAGCGTCGATTTGTAAGTCAAGTTCTTCTAAATCATCTTTAGCTTCTTCAACAGCGCTATACTCTTCGTATATTCTATCTTTTAAAGGGTGATATATTGAAAGTAACTTTTGTAGGTTTTGCATATTCTTAGGAACTTTTAAAAAACCATCTCTAAAAATAATATGTCCCATGGTACATTCTCCTTTTTGTTCATCTACTAAAGGTGAATCTTGATTTGTAGCGTATTTTATCTCTCTTTGTTTTCCTGTTTTTTCATCAAAATATAAAAGAGCATGTTTTCTTGTATGCTTACCTGGGATAGTTAATGTTAAAGGTGATTTGTTTCCTTTTAAATAATAAATTCTATCTCTTATTTCCCAACTAGGTTTAGCTGGTGGCGCTACTTTTGTAGCTACCGGCTGAGGTGCAACCTCAATAGTTTCTGCTTTAGCTTGTTTAGCCATAATATAATATAATTAAATAGTTTATAAAAGTAATAATTACCCCCGTTGATATAACGAGGGTAAAAATTACATTAAATGGATATTATAATCCTTGGAATAAAACGAAGTTGTTAGCAGCTTGAGTTACTAAACATCTTTCAGATAGGAAGTTTACTTCCATAGCGTCAAGAGTTGAAGTAAATGCTCCACCTGCAGAACCAGTTAACCATGATTTCATTCTTCTGTCGTCACCTTGAGAAGCTCTATATCTTACGTGTAAGAAAGGTCTTCTAATGTTAGTACCTAAGATTTGATCATACACTGTAGAAGTTCCAGCAGGAACTAATACACCTTCGATTGAATTAACACCAACGATAGCACCTCTTGTAGAAGCATCGTTTAAGTATTTCCAGTCAGTTTTGTAGAAGTCATAAGAACCTCTTCTGAAACCAGAGAAACCTAAGTTAAGTGCCATTTCTTCTGAATTTTCGAATAAACCGAAAGCAGTACCACCAGCGAAACCACCAGAGATAGAAGCTAACATATCGTCAAAATCAAGAGATGTTTGTCTCTGTAAGAATAACATGTTTTCTTCGATAGCTCCTTGAGTATCTAAGTTTTTAAGTATTGCATCAAAGTCATCAATTCCAGCAGCAGCAGTAAATCCTACTTCTACGTTTCCTCTTGCTCTAATAGCAGCAAATAAACCTTGTGTACCTGGTAAGTTAGCAGCGTCATAAGATCCTGCAGCACCACCAGCGTTTGCGTTTAGTTCACCTTCAACCATTGACATTTCTAAGTAATCTTCGAAACGTAGTCTAGTTTCAGACTCAGCTTTTAGATACCATAAGAATCCAGAAGCTCCATCTTCAGTAGCAACTTCAACCCAACCGATTTGAGCCATATCAGATCCAGTAACAACGTACTGATCTCTAATGATGATTGGTGAGTTAGAAAATTGTGTGAAAGAAGGATCAACAGATACTCTAGCAGCAGAGTTTCCTACTCCTGCTCCAATGCTTGTTCCTTTTGTGTAATCAGAACCATATACAAACATTTTAATTGTTGCAGAAGCAGCAGTTATTCCTTGGTTAGCAAAAGAAGCGTTAGCAAACGGTTGTACCGTTACGTTACCAGCAGCTCTTGCTAAAACGATACCTTTTCCTTCAGCTCCTGTTGCAGGATCTAAAAGTACAACTGTATCATTTATAGATATAACATTAACTATACCAGCACCAACAGGTATTGTTACAACTGACTGATTGTTACCACCAGCAGCAGCTCCAACACTACAGTTATCGTAAGATATATGTAATCTGTTTTGTTCAGACCAAATTACTTGATCAGATGTCATTGGCATTTCAGCGCCAACCATTCTTAAGAAGCCAGATAACGTTCTGTTTCCATAACGCTCTACTTCTTGTTCATAAATTTCTGGTAAATATTGTTGCGCGAAGTTTCCGCCAGCCGCACCATCAAATACTAAGTAGTTTGAAGGACTTGGAGTTTGGATAGGACTTGGAACAATAGCACCAAATTGTGGATTTAAACTCATAATTGTTTAATTTTTAATTGTTAAATTTTCTTGTTTTGATTTTCAATTTTGAAGAATCAGCACCAGAAATAGCTTTAACCTTATAGCCGTTTACAAAAACTTCACCTTGTTGGGTTCTAGCTTTTATTGGTGATAAGTTTTTAGACTTGTTCACCACGTCTTTAACTGCGTCGGCTTTTCCTTGCTCATAAAAATGAGTTGCGATTCTATCGACATTATCAGCAGCGTATATAGCTTTGTGATAACCTTTTGTATCAGTAACATTGCCTTCTGCGTCCAGGAACTTCCCGACTAGGTTATTAATGTTTGATTGGTTTTCTGCAACTTTATCTACATCTTTAATATTATACTTAAATCTTTTATCTCCAACATTGATATCGAAACCTTCGAATTCGTTATTAAATAATTCTTTAGTATTTTTTTGAAATACATTGTGTTGTTGCTCAGCTTGTTCTTGCTGTTTATTGTAGCGATTAAAAAAGTCCATAGCTTTTTGTTGGTCCTGAGTTACGCCGGGTCTCAACTTGATTTCGTCGTAATATTTATTTTTCGTTTCCTCTAAAAAGTTTTTTGCTTTTGCAATCTCTTCTTTTTTAGCGAGTTTTTTCTTTTTGACGTCACGCTCTTCGTCAAGATCTGTATCATATTGGAAGCTATCTTCCATTATAAAATCTATTTCCTCTGAATTTAAATGAGGTTTTGATTTTTTGTAATATTCTTTTAATAAAGTATCTTCATCAACATTAGTATAATCAGCATTTAATCTAGTGTAATCCTCTATAGTTCCACCAGTTTCTTCCATGAAAGACACTAGCTTTTCAATATTATCAGGTAATTGTTTACCTAATACTTTTTCATCTCTTACAGCTTCTTTTACTTCTGCTTCTACTTTTTTAACTTCTTCTTCAGTTACTTCTTTGATTGGAGAAAACCCTTCAGTAGTCTCGTTGGACTCTTGTACAGGTTCTCCCATCTCTGTGCTATCTCCGGATGGTTTTTCCACAGATACCTCCTTTGTTTCTCCGATTTGAATGGCATCTTCTTTTTGTTTTAAAGCTTCTTTAGGTACTGTAACTTTAATAACATCATCTGGTATTTCTACCAAAGGTTCTTTTAAACTTACCTTTACAATTTCTTGTTCTTTGTTGCCTAGTTGCTTAGGTTTTTTAGACTTTATTTTAAAGTCACCTTCCTGTTTAACAGGTTCATTTGTTTTTACTTCTGACATAATATAATATAATTAAATAATTAATAATAACCTACATTTGCTGCGGTTGCGGCATACTTGGTTGTTGTTGTTCAAAGTCTATAGCTGGTAGATCTTGTTTTCTTTGTTCTATCATTTGACTTTGTTGCGTACCTTCCATTTTAATACGCTTGTCTTTTCTGTTTTCTATCTCTTGCTCTTTTTGACCAGCAGCTTGCATGTCCATTTGTTTTAGCTGCATATCAAACTGAAATTGTGCTTGCATTTTTTGTTGCTCTAATTGAGCAGCTAACTCCATGCGTTGTATTTCCATTTGATTAGTAGCTTGTTCAAATTGTACTTTAGAACCTGATATAGCTTCTTGTTTTTGTACTTCAGACATTGCTATTTTTTCAGCTGCATCAGCCTGAGCTTGTGCTTGAGCTTCTGCTTGTTCAAGAGCATTTTCCTGATCTTGTTTACCTTTAGCTTTACGTTTTATTTTAAGCATTTGATTAGCTAACTTAAGGTTTTTAATTTGTCTTAAGTCTATAGCATCTTCTAAATCAATACCACCTTGTTGTAAAGCTACCTGTATGTTTTGTTCTAATTGAGCTTGTTCTTCTTCATCAGGTTCTAGTTCTAAGAATATACCAAAGTCATGTAAATTTAAATTACTTATTTCTGTTAAAGTATTTACATTATAATTCGATATACCATTTACTAGCGATTCAGCTGTAAGTGGAAACTCTAAAGCATCAGCTATTTTTAATGCTATGTTTTCTGCTGTTCTTAATGTTATGTATAAGCTAGCTTGTTTAATATGTCTTGTAGCAACGTTAGAGGCGTTAGCAGCTAGTTTTTGTAAACCAACCAACGTTTGTTTATCTGGCGTACTACCATCACGAGCTTCATTAAGACCGGTTACATCACGTATCATTTGTAAGTAATACTGGTAAGTTTGTATTAAACTTTGTATCTTACCTTGACCAGAACTAGAACTTAATTCTTGAATAGGTATTTTACCTGGATTCATATCACCATCTTGCGTAAGTGATCTACCAACAATACTACCAGTTTGGAAATACATGTTAAGCGCTTCTGCTGGGTTATAGTTTGTACCGTTACCTAAATCAACCTCAGCTAAACCATCCATGTCTAAATAAACACCATCAGGTACCATTTTAGACATTACTTGTTGTAGCTTTAAATGAGTTAATTGTATCATGTCAGCAAAACCTATACATTTACTAACTAAAGATTCTATTCTACCTTTGTACATACGAGGCGAACATATAGAATAATTCATTTCAACTTTAGTTGTGTCAGCTAGTGGTCTAGACATGTTTTCAGCAAGTTCCCATTTTAACATTGTATCAGTACCTAAAACTTTAGCACCACTATATAAAACTTCTATAGATCTTGATACTCTTTCAAAGTTATCACTTTCAGGTGGATTAAATGTATCAGGTTTTTCTAAAGCTTTCATTAAGCCTTGATCTGTTTGTTTTATTTTAAATACTTGATTAGTATAAGTCTTGTAATCAAAGTATAATATCTGTACAGTGTTTTCATCATAATCACCCCAACCAGTTAAATACTGTCTATTACCTGGCATTTTTTGTATACGCTCAAGTTCTTCTTTACTAATACCTGGAAACTCTTTTTTAAGTTCAGCTATTGTAATAGACTTAAGCTCGCCTACATAGTATATATCTTCGAAATTTGGATCTTCTGTATATGAATAAACCATATAAGCAGGATCTACGTAGTCAACTGTAATTCCTTCAGCTGTGTTAAAATTAGTTTTAGCAGCAGCAATACCACAAACCGTTAAGTCCATGTTTAATCTACGTCTTGTTAAGTCAAATTTATTTTGAGCAAACACAGATGATATAGCTTCTTCTTCTGCTATTTCAATTGATTGCTTGTAGCTAAGCTGCATGTGCAGTTCTAACTCTTCAGGTGTTTCAGGTAGATTACTAGGGTTAGTACTTTGATATAAGTTTATACCTAAAGTATCTTCTAATCCTTTTAAGTAATCTTTAGCTATCATATCTTCTTGTATTTTAGAAGCATATTTAGTTCTAGCTTTTACTGATTCTGGATCTTGAGCATAAGCTTTTATATCATATGTTTTAGACGATATACCATTAACAACTATATCAACAAATTTAGATAATATAGGTACTGGCTGCCAGTCTAAATTAAGATAAGACAAATCACCATTAATAGATAATTCATCTTTATATTTCTGTACACTTTGTTCGCCACGAGCATATAATCTTAATTGGTGAAATTGATTCCAATTAGTTAAATATCTATTACCTGTAGTTCTTCCTGAACGAAACCACTCATATTCAATAGCCATTGCAACCTGACTTCCGTATTCAATACTTGCTTTTTCAGCATCACTCACTACTTGACTAGGGAAAGCACTATTGGTATTAGTATATATATTCATTAATTTATAATTTTTGATAAAGTTCCTTTGTTGTTGTATCTTTTTATACCTAGATCAACTGGTTTTAATTTAATTTTATTGTTTGGAGCGTACCTATGCTTATTACAAGCCATCAATGCTAACCCAGAACTAATAGACGCATCATGTGACGTTCTATTATTTATATTAAACCTAGACCAATCTTCTAGAGTTCTTTGAAAATACATATCTCCATATCCTGTTTCTTTTAAACCAACAAATGTTTCTACATATGTTTCTATGGCAGACGCGTGAGCTTGTTTTATATCTTCACTTGAATTAGGTATACCACCTATTTCTCTTTCTGTTACTGATAATTTATTTCTTTTTTTATCTGGCCTGTTCATTGCAAAACCTCTATAACCTCTACGTTTAAAGTAATAAAGTAATCTTGGTTTATTGTTTTCTGCTAATATTGGCATACCATAAAATACGCAAGCCATAAGTACGTCTTCAAAAAATATTTCAGCTGTTTGTGGACGAGCGATATATTCTAAGAAAAAATGATTTGGCGGAACTTCTTCCATGCTAAACTTAGTTAAACCATGTAAAGAACCGTTTGATCCTCTTTTATCTACCGTACCTGATATATCATAAGGATCACATCCAAAAGCACCACAATGTTCATTACCTGGGTAATTAACACCGTTTTTAATAAACCTTTTATTTTGTAGATGAGCTGGAGGAACCCAGGTTATATAAAATCTACCTTGTTTGCTAGGTGCAAATATAACTCTTGTATCTTTTTCACTATTTTCCCATTGAAAATTACCTTGAGTAATAGATACTGAGTTTTTTAAATCTTCATTAAAATCTATTTGTTGATATATCTTAGTTAAATTAAATAAAGACATTTTAGACTCGTCTCTAAAAGCGTGTTTAGTTGTACGAGGAAACTGTCTATAAAATTCATTTAATCCATCTTGATCATCTTTAAGACCTTCTACCTCATTATCCCAGTATTCAATAACCCCAAGTTTGATTGGCGTTCCATGAGGTCCAAACAATGGTTTTTGTGGTGTTTCGAAGACAGGCATGCCATAAGAATCAATGTATCCCTCGTAATTCCATTCCATAGGAATGAACAAAGAATATAGTCCTGAACGAGTTTGTCCATTGGCATTTCTTTTTGTAACATCTGAGTCATCATATAATTTTTTAAAATTTCTACCACCTTTGTCTAAAGCATTCGATGTTGATCCCATCATACATTTACCTATAATTCTAGAACCTAACCTTAATGTTGTTTTGGTAACACGCCAGTTGTTTTCTATATTGTTAGGTCTTTCCCATTTACCCGATTCATCATGTACTAATAATTTTAATTTCTCACCATCATAAGCATTGTCTCCAGTATTTTTCCAATCAATAGTTGTATCAAGTCCTGTTAGATCTTCTTGTTTGTCTGTAGAAACTATAGACCTTCTTGTAAACTTAGAAGCTGGCACACGATATGCTAGCTCTGTTTTAGGTCGATCCATACCATCTTGTATTGGTTTAAAAAAGAAAGGATAATTAACTGATATTGGCACGACTTTATCTGTGAACATCTTTTTAGCATCAGCACCTGATTTTGATAGTATACCAAAACGAGCATCACTAGATATTGTAGCCATGTTAACAGTTTCACCAGAAGCCATAAATGAAAAACCAGATCGTCTATTTTTAAGATAACACATACCATAGCTTCTGTGATCAGCTCTGCATGCTTCCCAAAATATAAAAAACAATCTATTTGATTCTCTAAAGTCTGGTTGGCCAACATCAATTTTTGACCACTGCAAATACATATAATGAGTACCTGTTAAATATGTAGGTATATCTTTATTTATATACCAAAAACCTTCTTCACGTCTTTTAAATTCAGTATCAATATAATCGTACCATGTCTCTTTAAAGTCTTCAGGGTATTCTCTCCAGTCAAATACTGTTTTTATTCTACTTAATATCTTAGGATAATCAAATCTAGTCCATTTGTTTTCTTCAAACTTATGAACATTGTTTTGTTTAGGTAAAGCTATTTTAAGATTTTGTATTTCATAAACCTCTCCAATTTGCCCAGTCTTAGATATAACAACCATATCATGTTCTTCGTTATATCCATATTCCCATTTATTATACCTATTCATTCTTTTAAGAACTTTAGGCTTTACATGGTCTTTTATTATTTTATATAAAGTTTGCTTATACATTATTTAGATCTCCCTTCAGCAAAACCACGAAACGTAGTTTCTTTTTTAACTTCTTTAGGTTTTTCTTCTAACATATTTTTTTCTTCTTCAATACGGTTAAGTATTTCAAAACAATCAAATATAGCTAGCTTTTTTGTAGCTGCTGCGTTTTTAAGTCTATCAGCTGATATGTCATCGTCTGAATCTACTATAGGTTCTTTCGCAACCTTAATTAATTCCTCAACTGCTATTTGCCCAGCTTGGATTATATTCAACTTCGTTTCCTTCGTATTCATATTTTATAACAATATCATTTGATTTCATACAATATAAACGCTCATTTTCAACTAAAAACTCCCATTCACCGTTAGGTGTATAACCTACAAGGTCTCCCTGGTTAATTTCTAGCGCTTCTAATGAACTATTGCCATATTTTAATATACCAATAAGCTTTTGCTCTTTATCTAACGTTAAACTGTCATTGTCTTTTATAGGTTTTATAAAACACCTATCACCAAAACTATGCCAACCTTTTTTATTTTTATATAAATACACTTGGTCAATAGCACAAAAATAAAGATCATCTTTAAAATAAGATCTGCTTTTTTTCTTTTTACCTTTCATGTCATAGAAAGTTCTAAAAACGTTTTGATGTATAACAACTATATCTCCTTTTTTAATTTTACTATTAAAAGCTAAAGGAGTTTCTATTACAGTAGCTAGTCTATTTACAAACTTCCAGTTTTCTATTTTTGTATTAACAACAACGTCTACTCCAGATATTTTAACTGTGTTACTATACTTGTCACCTAACGGTTGTATAATAAAATCGTATATGCTTTTCATTAATAGTTAAGATCATACTCAACGGATATAGCCATGTTAGAGTTAAACTTTTTCCATGGCAATACCTCGTTGTTTTTCTTTATGTGTATGTTATAAGAGTTATCAGAGTCTTCAAATAAAATATGAGAAATTTCATGACCTCCATAAACCTCTTGGCCTACAGAGTAATGCATTGCATCATTTTTATAATCAGATCCAATACTAATCTTTCTTATATTATTTTGCATCTTCTTTTTCAATGTCTGTGTAAGTACCGTCTTTAAGATCAATATTTACTTGGCCATATTCTTCTTCTAATTCTTTTTTAGTTTCTTCAATAACTTTAGAAAGATCATTTATTTTTTGATGTATGTTTACTTTTTGTACATCTAAAACACCTAGTGATCTAAGCATTTCGCTTAGCTCTACTTGTTGCTTGTTAACAGTTTCTAACTGCTCTTTGCTGATCATTTTTTTTGCTTCTTCCATAATTTAATTTAATTTAATTTATTAATATTCACTTATTTATATAGTCACCTATATATTACTTATTTACATATAATAACATCAGCCTCAGTTACTCCTGTGCCTAGGGATGTTATAAAGTCTACAGCTACTGGTAAAAACGATCCAGCTTGTACACTTTCAAATGTTATTGATTGTGCTGCAACTGGCACGCCATCATTTACAGCAGTTATAACAGCTGTTGCGCCTCCAGCACCACCACCTGCTTCTACTACAGTAATAATGTCACCAGGATTATAACCAGATCCAGCAGCTGCAATAGCTAAAGATTGTATAACTCCACCTGTTTGTGTTATAACTACAGTTAAACCTTGAGCCATATTGTTAGAACATGTTGTTGCTGCGGTTACAGTACTATAATCAGCACCTCCTGATGTTAAATTTAATGAATTAACAGAAGCTAAACTTGTTCCTGCTACAATAACATTTATATTACCTGTAGCACCCATATATAATACAGAGCTATTTAAATTATTACCTAAAACACCTGTTTGGTTTTCAAAAATCCAAGCTGGTTTACCATTTGGAGTTCCTACTAAACCTGTTGAACGCATTGCTTTACCAGCTATACCGTCACTTATTGGAAATTTACCCATTTTTTTATTTTTATTGTTTACTTATTGTTTTAAATTTTTCTACACCACGTGAACCAAAATAGGCTACATATACTGTCGCGGTTAATGTTTTTAATAAACTTATCCATTCTTGTTCTACTGTAAATGATAATGACTCATGACTATCAACCCATATAAAAGCTACAGTCATTACAGTTAAAAATATCAAAGACATTGGACGAGTATTTTTACTAAGCCACGAATCTGATTTCATATCGCTAGCCCAGCGTTTTGAGATTTCTTGCATCTCTACCATATCTTGCTCTAAAAGTTTAAGAGCTTTTTCTTTGTCCTCTGCAGGTAGCACAGGATCTTTGTGTATAAGGTTTTTTACTAAACCAAAAACCCCAGCATCAGGTAATACATCACCAGCTAGGTCTAATATTCCAGGAGCAGCTTTACTTAAAAACTGTCCCACTTTAGTTTGATTAAATTTTTTTTTCATGCTTTTTTATATGCTTCAGCTTCCCATGGTAGGTCTTTAGCACCTTCTGCCATATCAGCTCTTGAATATGTTTTACCTTTCCAATAAACGTTTTCATCATCATAATCTAAATCACCTCTTTTCATTTGGTCTATATGTATCATTTCATGATCTATAACTTTTTGACACTCTGAAGGATCTAATTTATTGTTTAATATAATAGTTCCATTATTATTAGCCTTACCCATAACTCCATCTTCCATTGGTACATTGTAAACAGGTACGCTACTTGTATTGTATGGAGGGTTGTTTAATTTAAAAGCCATATTATTTTTTATAAGGTAGTAATTTGTTTAAAGCATCCCTACGACTTTGACAGCCGCAGGGAATGTTTAAACCTTTTGATACATTATCAACCAGTTTTTTGATACCAGAAGCTTTAGTAAACTTCTCTATGTCATCTCCTAATCCTCTAGATCTCATGCTGATTATTATGCGAATGTAGCAGTTCTCCAGTACATTTGAACTGGTGTAGCAGCTTGGTCAAGTCCTAATTGAGCTGAAGCTACAACCCCACCTGGATTAGCAGTCATTGCAGAACGGATAGCTGAAACAATAGGATTGTTTTGTCCATTTACAATTGTTGGATTTGCAGCAGCTGAAATACTAGTAGACACTGTTAAAGTTAAAGTTTTGTAACCTGCAGCTTGAGCAGCTCTTCCAGTTAAACCAATTACAGCTGTTTTAGCATTAGCTCCTGTTGCTCCTGTTGCAACTACTGAAGTAATATCTTCTAAGTTTACTAAGATATTTTCTGTTGGTCCTAGTGGTTGCGCAGCAGCTGAGTTTCTTACGCTGAATTTAATAAATTTTGCCATTTTGTTTGTGTTTGTGTTTGTGTTTGTGTTTGTGTTTTGCGAGTTTTATACAGTTCTCTACTGTTATTTGTGAGCAGGTCCACAATGCTTGATAGGCGATAGTCTTGACATATCACAGCAGTGTTTAGACATCCATGATCCGTCTCTTCCTCCGCTAGCGTCTTTAGCTACTGGATTGTCGTTCATTAGATTGCTTTTTTCTTGTTTGATTGACTCCATTTTTTTTATATTTATTAGTTAGTTATTGTTATTGTGAATCTTTTAATGCTTTTTCAGTTGGATAATTCTTGTCTCCAGGTTTAGCTGGTGATTCTCCTCTTTTTCTTTTTGCGTGAATATTATCCCATAAACCTTTTTTTTGAGCCGGTGAACCGTGCTCTTTTTTTCCTCTTGGACTTTGTAAATGAGCTTCGTATTCACTATTACTCATTTTATGTTCTTTTCTATCACCCATCATTTTGTTTGGAGAACTATGCATTTCCATGTGTCTTTCATAACCTGTTTTTCCACTTGCTGGCATAGGTCTATCTTGAGAAAACTTCGCTAATTCTTCATGACTCATTCCTTCTACTTTATTTTTAGCTGGTGAACCATGATGTTCTTTATCATATTTCATATCACCTGCTAATTTAGATATATGCTTTTCATCAGCAGTCATAGATTCATCACTATGATTATGCTTGTTATCATAGTTAATATCTCTTTTAAGATAATCAATATGAGCCGCGTCATCTCTTTCAGATGCTTTGTAATTTGATTTTGTTACTTTAGTATCCGCGTGGTTTTTTGACCACTTTGCGTTACCTGTGTATTCTCCGTAATGTCCTTTGTGTCCCATTTTATTTTTCTTCTTTTTCTTCTTTTGGTGGATTATATTGTGAATCATACATCTCTTGCGTGTATAATTGTCCGTCTATCATTTTCCCAATGTTTTTAAAATCTTTTTGTTGTTTATTTTTAGCATCTATAGTTAATCCTGCTGAAGCAACTGCATTAGCTGCGTCTTGTATCATACCAACTTCAGATATATAAGTTTCACCTTTTGGATTATAGTAGCTTCCATGTAACGGAGATGTTGAATAAAAATTAGGTATTTTAAATGCCATAGTTATGCTCTTGCTGCAGCCGCTCTAACTTGATCTTCATCTTCGCGAACTTGTTTTACGTTTTGTTTTTTTGATGTTGTTTTAGCACATTTTTTTCTAGCTTCTCTTATTTGTTTAGCCGTCATGCCAGCGTCTGTAGCTACTTCATAGTCAAACTCAGCAGAACATGGGTCCATTGCTGGTTCTTTTTTAAGAGGTGAAAGCATTTTACTAGGTGAATTAGATTCTATCTTATCTTGTCTAGCTTGCTCCCAACCTGACATTTTACCGTCTTTATTTAAATCTCCTAACATTTTTACAGGATCTTTACCATATGCATGGAATTTTTTTGAAAATGGTGAACTCATATTTTTATTTTTTACAGTTTTTTAATTCTTCTCTAAGACCATCAACTTGATCAGATAAATTATCCCAGTTACGAACTTTTTTATCTTTTTTAGTTAAATCTCTCATTTTTTTTATTTCAGCTTGTTTTTTATTTATTTCATCTTGAATATCTTTACAAGATCTTTTATTTAAAAAAGGAGTTGATTTATCTCCACTAGCATTTCTTTTTAATTGGTCAGCTGTTTTAAGTAGCTTTTTTTCTTTTCTAGCTCTTTTCTTATCAGACATTGGTTCTTTTAATTGCTTAATAGTTTTGTCTAATTTTTTTTCTTTTCTTTCTGTGTCTCCTGCTGTAAAAGGTCTATCAGGACTAGAGCTATACAAAGGTGATCCGTAAAAGTTTTTTATTTTAAATGCCATATTATTATAGGTTTTTATCTTTTAGGTGCTAGTTGGTAAGGTTTTAAATTAGACATAAAATTTTCATCTCTTCTTTCAGCATCATCTGTAGGAATAAGTTGCATTTTATTGCTATTAATATCGTAATAAAACTCATTTTTTTCTCTATCATATTCAGCTAGATTTTGTTCAGGAGTAATAGGACCAAGTCTTTCATCGTTTCCTTTAAATTCTCTAACCATATAATCTTGTTTCATTTTATTCCAAGCTGCAACAGCGTTTAAACTATCAGGGTCTTGCTCCGCCTCTTTTCTTTCATTATTAAAAGGACTTTTTGCTAAAAATGGACTTGAAAAATTGCTCATAATTATTTGTTTTTACAACCGAAGTTATTTGCGTAGTTAGCCATTTTAACAACCTCTTCGCTATATTTATCTTTACTTGACATTACAGATGATGCAGCAGAACAAGCGTCTTTAAAACCGTTCTTTTTAGCCCATGCTGTAAATTTACCTTTATTCTCAGGTTTAATTTCAGGAAATCCTTCTTTATAAAATGGAGATCTCATTATATTTTACCTTGTGCTTTTAACACTGGATTCATACCACCACCTTTTACAGGTGCTTTTAATACTTCCATGCCAGTTATACCTGAACTTGAACCCATACCATGTGCTCTACCTACTTGATTTAAAGGTCCGTCCCATACGTGAGATTCACCTACTATACCTACTTTAGTTCCAGGTTTTAATTTTTCCATTGAAGGATCATATTTTCCGTGATGCATAATTTTTATTTTTATTTATTTTTTTTTAATTTACAACTTCCTTTATATTTTCTAACTTTAGCTAAAGCGCTTCCATCTACAACATTATCGTCTCCACCCATCATTGTTTCTTCAGCTTGCATTGGATCTATAACTGATGGATTTGATAAATCACCACCAGGAGTTTGTATTGTATTATTACCAACAGTATTACCACCACCAGTAAGTGTATCAAGTTTAGAATTTATTTCAGAAATCTGTGACTGAACATCTCCTTGACTATTAGTTCCTCCAAAATTAGTTAAACTATTAGCTGCTATATTTCCTATTCCACCACCCATAGAGCTCATTAAACTTTGCTGTCTTGCTTGGTATGCAGCTCTTTCAGCTGGATTCATTGCTGCTAGTTTTGCTTTTCTTCTTTTTCTTCTTCTTCTACTTCCGAAAAGTTTTAATGGACTGTTGCTCATCTTTGTTTATCTTTGTTTACGTTATATATAGCTTTTGTCATTACTTTATCTGTATATGTATCTCCAGCTATTAATTTGTTTCTTCTAGCGCTTGTTGGTATATCATCTTCACCTAGCATAATTCTATAAATTCTCATTATAAGTTGTTTACATTTAAATGATACTTTATATATGTTATATTTTTGTGTAGTTCTGTTTCTATGTCTCCACACAGTTATCCAACCGTCTTTTAATAATCTACTCCATCTTCTATTATCCCAACTATAAGAATAAACACCTTGTTCAAAATCATATTTACTAAAAAGATCCATACAGTCTAAATAAATTAAAACCTCTAAATCAGCATCAGTTAAGTCGTTATTTTTACATGCCCACTTTCTAATAATTCTATAATGCTTAAGTAAGTTTAATTCTTTAATGTCACTAGCTACTAATTTCATAAAACAACAACTACGTCTTGTATTTTTATAACGTGATAAGTTTGTTTATCAATTATTATCTTATGACCAGCATGTCTATCAAAGAATATTCTTGAACCTTCGTTTATTCCTTCTATTTCTTCACCTATTGATTTAACATTTGCCTCTACATATCTAATGTCATCTCTATGTGATTCAGCAAGAAGTAAACCACCTTTAGTTTTGGTGGTTCCTTCTTTTGTTTTTTCTATGATTAAATTTCTACCTATTGCCTTCATCTATTCTTAAATTATTGATTACACAATCGGTTGATAATATCGTTGTTGCTACTGAGGCTGCGTTTTGTAATGCGCTTTTAGTAACTAACAGTGGATCTATAATCCCAGCATCAATCATATTTACCATGTTTCCTGTAACTACATCAATACCTTCGTTAGCTTTGTTTGGAGCATCGTTACTCAAGCCAGCGTTACTAAGTATTGTTTTAAAAGGAGATAATATAGCCTCAGAAAGAACTTTACTACCTATATTGATTTTATTTAGTTTTGATGACGCGTTAGCTAAAGCAATTCCACCACCTGGCACTATACCTTCTTTGATAGCAGCTTTAGTTGCGCAAATCGCGTCTTCAACTCTATCGCTTTTTTCTTTTAATTCAATTTCAGAGTTAGCACCTACTTTTACAACAGCTATTTTAGCTGCTAGCATAGCTAGTCTTTTTTCTAATTTAATAACTTCATGAGAAGGGTTGTCTTGTTGTAATTTGTTTTTTATACCCTGTATAATATCCTGTATTTCTTCAGAAGTTTCTTTTACTTGTATTATTGTGTCTGAATGTGATGTAACACTTTTTAAACATGTTCCTAAGTATTCTATTTGGATTAAATCCATATCATCACCTAAGTCTTCATTTACAATAGTAGCTCCTGTTAATAATGACAAATCGTCTAATGTTTGTTTTTTATTAATACCATAAGTTGGAGCGTCGATAACATTTACTTTTACGTTACCTTTCATTTTATTCATAGCTAGAGCTGATAAAACACCTTGTTCTAAATCGCCTATAATAAGCAAAGGTTTGTTGTTTTTTATTACGTACTCTAGCACTGATTGTATTTGCCTAATTGTTTCAACAGGTGATTCAATCAATAATACTAATGGGTTTTCTAACTCAGCAGTTTTATTTTGCTTGTTAGTTATAAAATGAGAATTTGTTAAGCCTTTATCGTATTGAACTCCTTCAATAACTTCTATTTCAGTTTTACCTGATGCAGAAACTTCCATCATAACAACCCCTGTGTTATCTACGGATCTAAAAGCATTAGCAATTATTTCTCCTAATTCTTTATCGTTGTTTGTTGATATTGTAGCTATTTGATCTATCATATTACCAGTAACGTGTACTGCTATAGATTCTAAATATTCAACAACTTCTTGTACAGCTTTATTAATTCCATTTTTAAGTTCTCTAGAATTAGTTTTATCAGAAACCTTATAAGCTTCTTCTAAAATAGCGTGAGCTAATATTGTAGCAGTAGTTGTACCATCACCTGCTTCTTTTACTGTTTTGCGAGCAGCTTCTTTTATAAGTGTAGCGCCCATGTTTTCTACTGGATCTCTCAGTATAATTGAATCAGCTACTGTTACACCGTCTTTTGTTATAACTGGTTTTCCTGTAGCATCTTCTAACATTACACACTTACCGCTAGCTCCTAATGTGGAGCTAACAGCTTGTGTAAGTTTAGTTATACCTTTAAATACATTACCTCTAGCTTCGTCACCGAAGTTAAGGTTTTTGACAATTGCATTTGACATAATTTGATTAGATTTAATTTAATTAATTTTACTTAAAGGTCTTCACGACTTTTGGTCCATTAGCGAACTCTAGTTTTTTAGCATAATGAGCAACTGACGAATCAATAGCTTGTTCTGCTCCTTCTAAAGTTTCACGTCTTGTAACGTCGTGCCAAGTATCTTTATCTTTTTGATCTTGGTGTTCGGTTTGATAGAAACCGTTTGGTAATTGCACAATACGCCAATTTGACTTATCAGCAACGTGCTTCCAAAGGTCTAAGGTTTCTTGTGTAATTTGTGGTTGACTACTCCACGAACTAGTCTGGTAATAAAATGTCATTGGTTTTGGTTTTAAGTTAACATTTGGTTATTGCTCTTCCCGAGCCGGGTATATTTGTATTATCACTTGTTTTATATCATTTTTACTTGTTACGGCGCTATGCAGTCTTGATTGCTTAATTCACCATCTCCATCTATATCAGCATACGCAACACCAAAACTACAATTAGGATCAGCCCAATACCAAGTATCATCTCCACCGTCAAAGAAATCTGTCATTTCAACATTTTCATATACTGTATCACCATCAGTTATACTATACGAAGGATTTATATCTGTATAAGCAAGTATAGTTTGCGTAGGATTAGTTGCGCTATTTTTAAGAACTATTTCAAATCCGCCTTGCACATTGTTTACATACTTTATGTCAGTTTTAGCTACGCTGTTCACAGTGTCAATATCAGCGTTAGGAACATTGTTTACATCACCATCAGTCCAACCAGCAGGTGTTGCTGTAAAGGTTAAATAAGGTATATAACCACTTTGAACACCAGAAGATGTAGATAATACACCTTTATCATCAGTTGTAGACGTTGGTGCGGAGTTAAGATAATCATTATCAGTTTGCACCATAACAACTCTTAATGAACCAGAGCTAGCGTCTGTCATTGCGCCTGAACTAAGCGTTTGCGTATTGTTAGCGTTTGCGTCACTAAAATAAGGTACACCTGTGCTATAAATTGTGCTAAAATCTACGTCTGAATAAAACTCACTTGTAGTAGCGTTGCTAAAACTAGTTCCGCTACCTTGCGCCGTGTGTTTTAAAAGTTTAATTTCTAAACCACCTGAACTTGTATTTGTTGTTGATCTAAAAGTTAAAGTTAAGTTTGTTATAATTTGCCCACTATATGCAGACAAATCAAAAGCCATAAAAAACCTTGATATTCTATATACAGTTCCAGCTTTACCAGTAATACGACTCATATATACACCTGAAGTATATCCAGCGGGTTGATTTGTAGCAAAGTTACCTGTTTGTCTAGCTGTAGTAAAGCTATTACCATAACTACTACCTATTACAGCGTATTTAGTTGCGTTTACTGTTGGCATAGTTTTGTTTTAATCTATTTTAACCCAAGTTTTATCAGGATCAAAGTATATGTAATTAGTACTTGTTGCGTAACCTATTATTCTTACATAATCACCTGTTCCAGTTGGTCTAGTGTTAGAAAAAGCACCAGCTGTATTAGATATATATAAAGGCGCACCAATAGAAAATCCATGACTTGCTTTATAAAAGAAACCTTGTAGTAACATACCAGATGTAGCATTTGATCCTAATGCTATTGCAGCCATAGCTGTTGATTTAGCTTCGCTGTCAGCATCGGCTGTTGTCCAACCACCATCAGTTTTAATAACATATAAAGTACCTGCTGTAGTTGATACTGAAACTGACCATTTAACTATTGTGCCACTACCACTTGCTGTGCTAGCTGTTGGTGTGTCATCTAAAACAATACTAGAGCTTGCGCCTAATACCACGTCCTCATCTAAAGAAACATTACCATTAACAGTTAAACCATTACTGTCTATAATAAGTCTATTTATTCCTGCTGTAGAAAAATTAAGTTCGTCACTCGCGCCCCAATACATACCCGTGTTACTGTCTCCATCTCTACTTATGGATGGACTAGCGTTATTACCTTGTGGTAATGCTATACCATTAACAGTAGTTTCAAACCTTTTAGAGTTATTGTAGTATAGCTCTACTGCTCCATCTCCAATAACCTTAATTCCATCTTCACCATTTGCTGCATATATAAACACGTCATCATAAGCTTGAATTACAATGTCATCATTTAGTGATCTAATATATAAATCACCAGTATTATTTGAATCTATATAACTATGATTACCATCGTGGAATAATTGTAAGTCTTGGTTTTGTCCAAGTTTAATTTTACCACCATTTCCATCCTGCGCCAGCAACAAATCTTTATATACAAATACACCAGGGAAACTTGGCAATAAACCTAAATAATTTTCAGCGCCACTTGATTCGTTTGCTTTAAATATAATAGACTTATCTACAGCATCGTTTGTTATTTCTAACTTACCTACACTATTAACAAAAAATGTATCTGTTGCGTTATGTGTTATATAAGCATCATTAGAACTACCAATTTGTAATTGCACGTTATCATTTAGCCTAACGTTACCGGTCATTGTCCCACCAGCTAGTGGTAGGTAACTAGCTAATCTTGTGGTTGTAGCATCGTATATTTGATTACCAGTTGCTAAAGCAGTTCCACCATTTGTAACAGCTGCAGTAACTATACTTAAAGCTGGAGCTGGTGAACTTTGTGAAACAGTAAGTTGTGATGTAGTAGCAGAACTAACACTTGTAACTGTACCTGAGCCTGAACCTGCTACAGCAGTATCTACGTAGTCTTTATTAGCAGCATCAGTTCCAGCACTTACCGTGTCAATACCCTGTATACGTCCTGTTCCGCCAAGTGAAATATCACCGCCTGTAACGGTTAAATCACCTGTAACAGTAACACCAGAGCTAGTAGTTTCAAACCTTTTACTTCCATTGTGATATATAGAAACAGCACCACCTGAAAGAGCTTCTAAAAAAGTAATAGTATCAGCTCCGTTTTTTAACCTTAAATTAGTTCCTAGTAATTTTAAATCTCCTGTTCCTGTATCTTGTATATAACTATTACTACCATCGTGGTATATTTGAAGGTCTGCTGAATCTCCAAAATATGCTCCTACGTTATCAAAATGTCGTGTTGATTTGAGAAATCTAGTTTCAACTGCCCCACCATCAACTCTAAAATATGTAGCTGTCCCACCACTACCATCGTCTGATTTAAATATAATATCAGAGTCATCTGCATAATTAGTAAATTGAAGAACACCTGTGTAGTTATCTACATAACTTCCTGAGCCATCGTGATATATTTGTAAGTCGCTTGAATTACCAAATAATGCTTTTACGTTATCGTTTAAGAAAATATCTTTAGAAAATACTGTTTTTTCAAAACTACCATCAACTCTAAAATATTCAGCTAAACCACCAGAACCATCATCACTTTGAAATATAATGTCTTTATCATCTGCTTTATTTCTTATATACAAATTACCTGTATCGTTGTCTAGATATGAATGTGTACCGTTATGGAACATACTAAAATCCCCATTTGAACCTGCTTGAAGTTTTACGCTATCATCTGCTCTAAAGTTTGTTGATACTCTTGTTATTGAGCCACTTCCATCTAAATAAAAATATGTAGTTGTACCTCCAGAACCATTGTCAGATTTAAAGATTATATCACTATCATTTGCGTTTTGTACGATGTTTAAATTTCCTGTGTAATTTTGAATATAACTTTGATCTCCTACAGATTGTATTGTTAAATCTTGACTATTACCAAACCTTGCTTCTATGCCGTCGTTAAAGTCTATATCACCAGTCATTGTACCACCTATTAGTGGTAAAAATGTTCCTGAACCAGCACTTGCTACAGCAGTTGTAACAAAAGCTGTTGAAGCTGCTCTATTTGTGTTATCACCAGCTGATCTTGTTCCTACAGCTGGCGTTGATGAAAACGTAGCAAGTCCATTGTCTTCAATGTAAAATCTTCTTGTTGCAGTTGAAGCTGTACCAGAAGAGTTTGTTCCAGTATAAACTTCAAACTGACCGTCAATAAATCTTATGTATGTTTGCCCTTGTGTTGTAGTTTGTCTTCCATAGTAAGGAGAACCAACTATATTCGAACCAATACCAGATCCATTATATGATACACCAGGTTCAGAAGCCCACATATCTATAGAAGCGTTGTTTGAACCGGTCCCACCTCCATTGTAGAATAAATTAGCTCTTGTAGTGCCATGACCGCTAGCTATAGTAAATGATGTAGTAGGTGAGCTAGTTCCAATACCTAGTTCAGCAGTTCCATTATCCCAATATAAATTCGAGCTAGAAGCTATTGCACTTGTACCATTCCAAAAAGCAACTCTACCTGTTGCACCTGTTCCAGTTACTGTACCTTGTGGATTACTAAATGATGTAGTTAAAGTACCACCGTCTTGTTGCGTAAGTGTTAATGTTATTGTAGAAGAACCTGAATCACTAAACGCAGTAATCATGTTATCATATGCAGAGTTAGATTCTGCTGAACCACCACCTGACCAAAGTACGCCACCGCTCGCTGTTAATATATCAGTGCTAGAATTATAAGTTAATCCAGCATCACTAGCTAGTGTATTTGTACCGCTCCAAAATGTTACTCTTCCGTTAACCCCAACACCTGTTAGCGCAGAAGTATTATCAATTTTTTCCCATTTGTCAGTTGCACCAGCTTCTACAAATACAGCCCAATCACCAACTTGCCAATCAGTTTCACCATCTAAGTTTGTGCTACCAGCAACAGATACATTGTAGTAAAAACCAGGTGTACCAGTTCCACTAGCTAAAGTAGGTGAGTTTGTACTTGCGTTCCAGTTACCTTGAAAATTTAAACCAGAAGGTATTGTAGCTATTTGTGCGTCTACGTAACCTTTAGTTGTAAGTGTCGATGAGCCATCGCCAGAACTTGTAGCTGCACCAGCATTAACTTTACCAGCAGAGTTAATATAAACCACGCTATTGCTACCATTTGTTCTAAAATACATCGCATTTACATTATGGTCATAGAATATTTCACCTGCATTAACATCTGCAGCGTCACCAAATGCTATAATCCCGTATCTTTTTCCATTACCTGCTATTGTAATTCCAGCACCATCACTAGCTGAAGCACCTCCTTTTATAACTAAGTCTTCAGCAAAAGAATAACCTTCAGTACCTGGGAAAGACGTTCCTATTCCTAATTTTCCAGATATTGTAACACCGTCGGTAAGAGTATTTAATTTTGTAGAGTTATCATATCTTAATTCTACATATTCGTTTTCTAAACATCTTACCGCCCAAGATCCTGTACCATCTAATAAACCAAAAGATGATGTTGCGCCACCATCTCCATATAAATAACCTTGTATGTGACCATCGTTATCTGTTACTTTTAATCCTCCATCACCACTATCAGCATAAGTTAAACTCACAAAACTTGTACCACCATCATCTCCTAATTTTGTTCCTGAACTAAATTTTAATTCATCTATTCCATCAATATCATTATCACCCATTCCGATACTACCTGACATTGTTCCACCAATAAGCGGTAAGTATGTTCCAGCAGGTGAAACATGAGCATCTACATAAGCTTTATTAGCAGCGTCTGTGCTTGCTGATACTGTATCAATACCTTGTATTCTACCTGTACCACTTAAAGTTATATCACCACCTGAAACAGTTAGATCACCGTCAACAGTTGCATCACCACCAAATCTTGTGTCTCCATCATTTTGTTGTATGTGTAACAATGCTGCATTATTACTAAGGTCAGTAGCTTTTATTGAATCCCTACCTATATATATTCTTCTTGCATCATCTTCTGTTATTATAGTGTTATCAGTACCACTTCCAGATTTATGCACATTAAGCAAACCAGAAGTATTTGTAGTTCCTATACTTACACTACCTTCAAAAATTGCATTTGATGTTGTTCTAAGCGTACCTTCAACATCTAAATTATAGTTAATTCCTGAGTTTTTGTTAATTCCAAGTTTACTGTTAGTTCCATTTGCTATCCAAGAATCATAACTCCCTGATAATCTAGCAAATTCAACACCGCCCGTATAGAATCTATTAAAATTAGATAGATAGTTTATATCATCTCCACTTGCTATAGTTAAATCATTGCTACTATTTGCATGAATATATTGACTTGTGTTGTAAAAATATATTTTTGCAGTAGTCGCCATTGTACCACCAGCTAGTGGTAGATATGTTCCAGCAGGTGAGACGTGAGCATCAACGTAAGCTTTATTTGCGGCATCGGTTGAAGCGGAAACAGTGTCTACCCCTTGTATTCTTCCTGTACCACCTAAAGTAATATCTCCTCCTGAAACTGTTATATCACCTGCAAAAGTTGCGTTTTGTGAAGTATCTAATTCTAAAGCAAGTGTACTACCGTTTGTTCCTAATTTAATACCTTTACCAGATTGACCATATATTAAAGCATAACCTGTGTCCCAAGTTAAATTACCATAGTCAGCGGTATTACCCCATTGAATTGTACCATTGTCTTGAAGCACTATTCTATTACTTTGTTTTATATCACCTGTAAAAGTTGCATCACCACCACTTATATTTAAAACACTTGATGATGTACTATCACCTATACTAGTAACACTACCAGTATGAGTAAACATAGTTTGCCCACCAAAGTTAATTGGCTGGTTATCACTCATATTTATAGAACTACCAAATGTCGCAGCACCTGTAAAAGTAGAAGTTCCAATCACGGCTAAAGTGCCTTTTATGTCATAATTACAATATTGTACTGCCATCTATATTTAGTTTATTTATTAATTAAATTTGATTGAATTTTATTACGATACTTTAGATACTAATACTCTAATGTTCCCAGCAGGGAAAGCGCTTCCAGATACAGCAACTACATTTGTAGAAGTTCTATCTACACAAGCTTGAACTGTTTCTTTTGTAGTATCATCATATAACTGAACAATAACATCGTATGTACCTAAGTTGTGAGTTACGTTACCATATGAAGTTAAAGTTACCGCATAACCGTTTGCAGCGTGTATAACGTCTGCTAATTGGCTTACATCAGCTCTTTTAATTGTTCCAGCATCTGATATTAATAATTCATCAGTAGCAACAACAGTGGTTATAGCTGTTTGACTAGATATAACATTATCATTAAGCATCGAACCAAGAACTTTATCAGCTCCAATAGTAGTCGTAATACTTGTGTCACCAGAACCTGATACATCACCTGAAAGTGTTATTGTTTCATTTCCACCAACAGCAGCTTTAAGAACATCAAAGCCAACTCTTTTATTTGTAGTTGTGCTTGCGTCATAAACAATGAAATCATCTGATACAGATAAACCAGTTAAATTTGCTTGACCGATTATATCTAAACCAACCTTAACATTTCCTGTTGTTGGATCAACTATTATACCTTTTTGATTATTAGTTGTAGATTCATCTACAGTTGTTACAGCGCCTGTTGTATCTGACCATGGTACGTTAACTACTAGTTTGTCACTTGAATCAACTTGAACCTTATATGTTCTAGATGCTGTAGAACTAGAAGCGTTAGCCGCAACTGAGTTTGTTCCATCAACATTTGCATCTATAGTGTTACCATTTAAACTTAAACCTATTCCCGCAGCTCTTGCTGTTGTATAACTAGGTACATCCCAAGTATTATCTTTACTTAAAAATCTAGTTCCTGTTCCTGAAGTTCCATCTACAGCGGATAAATCTATCGTACCCATTGTAACTGCTCCAGTAGCGTTAGTGTTTACTGTGCTAGCAGAAACGTAAGTACCGTTAGCGTTTGTAAAACTAGCAACACCTTCATCAGACTGAACAACTGACCAATCACCAACTACTGAATTATCAGCAGCAGAAGCCGTAACACCTATAATAGAATCACCAACATCTAATGTATCACCAGAACAGTAGAAAGATCCACCAGCAGTTGCAACCACATAATAATCTCCAACACTTACAGCAACTCTAGTTCCTGCGCCACCTGGGCAATTATATATATAAGAGCCATTATTGTCTCCTGATAATATTAAACCACTATCAGCTCTAAATGTTCCTTTAAAAGTTAAACCACCTGAAACTAATCCATCAACATAACCTTTTGTTGTTAACGTTGCGTCAGGATCACTACCAGTTGTTGCAGCGGTTTGTGCTTTACCACTACCGATATTTAATGCCGCAGCACTAGTTCCATTTATTGTTAATGCAGTTGCAAGCACTACAGTGTTCGGTAAACCAACAGTAACACTACCGTTATTACCAGTAGATTCTGATATTTCTACTTCATTTGTAGTACCGTTTATTGTTACACTAGATTTAATACCTGAACCAGAACCACCAGCTGTTAAATTAAGAACAGCACTGTTACTACCACCAGCAGCAACTGGTAATGTATATGTCTCTTGCGTGTTAGGTGCTAAAGCTATTAAACTAGATATAGCAATTTCTTTTACTGTTGTATCTGTAGCGTCTTCATATAATATTTTATCTACTGTAGCTATATTACCACCATTAGGTGCTGAATCAATAATGTTGTTTGCTCCAACATAATCTACACTTATTGTAGGTGTTGTTGCAGCTCCAGTTTCTACAAGACCATCACCTGCTGTTATATTTGTAAGCGGTGCAGTTCCAGAAGAAGCAGCTGTTAAACGACCTTGTGCGTCTACTGTTAACGATGCGTTTGTATAAGAACCTGCAGTTACAGCAGTATTATCAAGATCTATAGTTAATGTATTTGGAGTAGCAGAAGCAACTGTAGTACTTATACCTGTTCCACCTGTAAAATCTACTCTTAATCCATCGGTTATATTTACAGCTGTACCACTATCTGCTTCTAAGCTCCATGAAGTATATTGTCCAGCAGGAACTGCCCACACGTTATCACCTCTTAAAAACTTAGTGCCATCAGGTGAACCACTTGCTGAAAGATCTATTGTTCCCATTGTAACAGCACCTGTTGCAGATGTGTTAGCTGTAGTAGCTGATATAAAGGTTCCGTTAGCATTTGTGAAACTTGTTACACCAGAACCGGTTCCGTCCATTTCTATCCATGCAGATCCATTGTAGAAGTACATTGTTTTATCACCAACAGTTGTGTCAAAATACATTTGACCTTCAACTGGCGACGCTGGCTGAGCAGCTGAATTTTCCATAACTGGTTGTATCAACTGGTTTTTGTTAAATTCCAGGTTTGATCCTTGCAGTGCTATAGAGCAATAATAATTAATAGCCATAATTTATTTTGTTAGTTAGTTTAAAAATGAAGACCCTGTTACATTTATATCAAAGTCTACTGTTATTGTTGTTGCGTTAGTATAGTCTACACATCCGTGTATAATTTCTTCTTGAGCGTTTACCAGTGTTACTGAAGGAGTCGCTTTTCCTGTTGTATTATTAATGACCCATTGGTTAGATGAGCCAAAGTCTTGTCTTACACTTGAACCAGCACCACCGCTTATGTTAAAGTGTATAATCGTATATTGAGTACCTTGTTGAGCAACCGCGCCGTTACCACCTATAAAACTTAATGTAGCAATATAATACTTAGCATCAGCTGGATCAACTGTATATGTATCTAATGTATAATGACCAAATTGGCTAATTTCATTACCTTGTCCTATAAGTATAGGTTTACCAATTATATACTCTACAAACTTAACTACATTTTGTCCGTTGAGTTCTGTCTTTGAAAGTCTTATCGATGTTAGTGTATTAAACCCTTGACCAGATCCACCGCCACCTGTTTTAGATATTGTACCAAGTCCACCGTTTTGTGTGTCTGACCATTTAAATGACATTTGTCCACCAATATTAACTTTAGCGTTAATGTTGAGGTAGTTCGCTACTGCTGAAGCAGTGAATTGTTTTGTTTGTCTATTACTGGATTCCGTGCCTATCCATGCATCATTGTCAGTAACAGTTGTATCAAATGGATACGAACTTATTCTTGCCATGTGTTATGAGTATATTCTTATTTCTATAGTAACATTATCAAACCCGTCTAATAAAGCATTGGCTAGATCTTTTTGTTCTAAAGTTACATCAGTAGTTGTTTTTCTAGTTGCTGAAATACTTTTACTAGCATTTGTAGTACTTATAATAACAGCTGTTTTATTTTCTACATAAGTAGTTCCAGAGATTACAGCTTTGTAAGAACCAGTGTTAGTTCTACTCCATGTTATTGTTCCACCTGTTGTGTTTTGTAGTATTACCGCTGTTGGTGTTCCAGTTGTTACCTGAGTTACTAAAGCAGTGTAAACTGTATAACCCAAACTATATGAGTTAGCAAACGCTGCTAGTTGCGCAACTGTAAAGTTTCTAGTTAGATTTTCTGTTTTGCCGTTAGCATCGGTATATTTTTGAGTTCCTGGTATTAAATCTCCTTGAGCTGGAGTACCGATAGGATAAGTAGATATGTTTGCCATAGTAATTAGTTAGTTTCTTATACTATATATACTTACAGGTAAAGTGAAATTTTTACAAATAGTGACACAAGGGTATTACTATAGTATTATAACTACCTATTGTCACTAAAATAAAAAAACGTTACAAATAGAGAGGTATGGCGTCCCCCCTCCGCTATTTTTCTTCTTTTTTCCAGTAAAACCGACTTTTTTTTGGCACTCCGGGCCTTTTTAGGTGTTTTTCTGTTAAACCGTTTCACTTTTTTTACAAACAAAACTCGAAACTATTTGGATAATAATAATGTAACTAATAAAAACTAAACAATGTTAAACAAACTATTAAACTTTCACATTAAACTCTTACAATTACTAATAATAATAACATTACCACTTGTAATTTATAATGTCATTATGTCATGACAAAGAGTCACTGACTAAAGCTTTCAGTACTTTTACAATACATAAATAATTATACACTTGTAAACTTTACAAACAAAACTCATAACTAACTGGATAATAACTATATAAATAATAACTTAAATAATAATAACTATGTCAACTTTAAATTCTAAAAGATTTGTAATCAGAAAATCACTAATTGGTAAAAATCAAATCATCTCATTCACTAACAAAAAAGGTATCACTATTGAATACAATCATGATATTGCTTATGAAATAATGAAAGATAAATTAAATGCTATGAATTGCTTTATCAAGTACAAATCTTACACAGCAACTAACAATATACCTACTATATTAAGAGGTGTTGAGTTAGTGTAATGACACAATGTCATGACAATCTGACATAATGGTTAATGTGAGTTCGATTCTCACCATGTCAACTAATAATAAATAATATAATACTATGTATAAAACTAATCAACAAGCATGGAATGAAGTCATGTCAAATATAAAAGAATCTGAAAGAAGATCTAAAATATGTCAAGAACTATTTGGTCAAGTAAACCTAATTGGTCTCACTAATGAGCAAAGAGATTTATTCTACAAATCACTATGATAATAACTAA